>BNJS01001657.1_pt1:0-287500 | contig 526736 bp, 680 predicted proteins | sample 8540461 | NCBI WGS metagenome assembly BNJS01 (sample SAMD00202454, study PRJDB9452) | human saliva metagenome | isolation source: human saliva | place: Japan
TTACTGCTAATACAGAAAAAGCAGTTAATATCTAAAAACATGGCCAGAACTTAACAAATGGTACAACTTATTTATTGGTAAGGAATTATTCACGTATACGGCTACCGCATTGTTTAGTGCTGATAAACTATATGAAAAAACGTGGCGGATAGATGCTATTCCATGGAGTGAGAGTAATCCAGAAGCATTTGCAGGATTACACAATCAAGGAAACAGAATACTTATCATATTTGATGAAGCATCAGCTATATCTGATAGTATTTGGGAAGTAACAGAGGGCGCTTTAACAGATAAAGAAACAGAAATTATATGGTGTGCTTTTTGGTAACCCCTACACGGAATAGTGGCAGATTTAGAGAGTGTTTCAGAAAGTATCGTAAATATTGGTATACAGAACAAATAGACAGTCGAACTGTTAAAGTATCAAACAAAGCGAAATTACAAGAATGGGTTGATATTCATGGCGAGGATAGCGATTTTGTAAAAGTGCGTGTAAGAGGGATATTCCCTAGTGCATCGGACACACAATTTATATCCGCATCAATCGTTGATGAAGCACAAAAGCGAATGTACAGAGTTGGTGAGTTTAATAACTTACCTGTAATTATCGGTGTAGACCCTGCATGGACTGGTGGCGATACATTAGAAATCGTGATGCGTAATGGCTATTCCATGAAATGCTTGGCAACGATTGAAAAGAATGACGATGATATGCGTATGGCTAACCTAATAGCACAATTCGAGGATGAATATAAAGCTGATGCGGTATTCATTGACCAAGGCTACGGCACAGGTATTTATAGTATCGGTAAATCAATGGGTAGAAAATGGCGGTTAGTTGCCTTTGGTGGTGCATCGCCTAACAATATGTACCTCAACATGCGAGCATACATGTGGGGCGAGATGAAAGAGTGGCTAAAAGAGGGCGGTTCAATTCCTAATGAGCAAGGATTGTATGATGACCTCGTAGGGCCAGAAGCGATCATTGATAAAAACGGCCGTATCCAACTGGAAAGCAAAAAGGATATGAAAGAGCGTGGCTTACCATCACCGAATAAAGGCGATGCATTAGCCTTGACCTTTGCATTTAGGGTCACTAAAAAAATAAATGGCAATCAAAAGAGGGTGGCGAATACGGAATACAATCCGTTTAAGTAAAGGGGGTATGCGAATGTGCATGAAAAACAAAATGCCTGATGTTAAACAGCCAGCACCAGCACCAGTAGTACAAACTGATGACTTGACGAAAAAGGATGAACAATGGTTCACCAATAAAAAACGTAAAAAAGCTGGGTTTGATAGTACTATCTTGGCTAGTGCATTAAATCAAGGCACAGGCAAATCTACATTGGGTGGCTAATATGAGTGGTACTATCTTATCAAATCTAGCAAGACAACCGACTGAAAAACAAGTTGATTAAGCCTAAAAACTATGGGCGAATTAAAAACTAAATTTAATCAGATGTTCGACAACCGTCAAAAAGTACATTGCAAGGTGGAAAGATATTCGAGACTATCAATCTACCATTTCTTGGTGTATTTGATGATGAACAAGACCAATCAAAAAGTACACACCGATAAGATTAATAATGGCGTAGCATGGGAAAAGTTGCCAAATATTTTGCTAGTGGTGTAATGAGTGGCATGACACCACCCTCAGCCGAAAAATGGTTTAAATTGACTATGGAAAATGCAGATGTAGCAGCGAATAGTGAAGTGGCGGAAGTGTTAGATGAACGTGAAGAGATACTATATGCAGTATTTGCAAAATCTAATTTCTACAACACAGTACATCAAGTGTATGTGGAATTACCATTTGGACAATCGCCAATGAGTGTAATGCCAGATAGTAAAGCAGGTGTACGCTTCACATCCTATCCAATCGGTACTTATGCATTAGAGTGCGGAAGTAATAGTGATGTAAATACGTTTGGTCGAAAGTATCGAATGACTGCTGATCGAGATAGTCGAGGGTTTGGATACAACGCTTGTCCAATAAATGTTAGAAATGCATACGATGATGGTAAAAAGGCAATGCGAAAACATTTATTGTGTGTTGGTTTAGTGTTACCGAACAAAGACCGTAAAGGTACACTGGCAATAAAAACATGCCTTACTCATCCATCTGATTGGATTGATGGCAGTCGAAGATGATAGTATGAAGACATAGCGGATTTAGTGGAATGCTTCTATTCCGATTGCTAGACATACCACTGGCATGATTTGAGCGGTTGCGGCAAAGGTGTGCATGGTTCGCGTTAAGCAGATGCACAGAATGCTGCAACTACTCGAAAAGGATTTAGTAACAGCCATTGAACTCAGTGTTAAACCGCCGATGAGTGCAACTTCCGATGTGATTGGCAATGTAAACTGTTTCGGTGGTATTACGGAAATTGATACAGGCGGTAAGGTTGAACCTGTATTCAATGTTGGAATTGATGTGGCGAATGTACAAGCTAAAATACAATTCTGTATCTGAAAGCTATCAAACGTGCTTATAGTGCTGATTTATTCTTGATGCTGATCATCCTGGTACCGCTGCAGATGACAGCAAAGTGAAGTCATGGAACGTGCACAAGAGAAGTTACAACAATTGAGGGCCTGTAGTTGAACGCTTACAATCTGAGATTTCTTAATCCGATTATTGAACGAACCTATGCGATATTAGATCGTTGCGAGGTGTATTTCCGCCGATTAGCGATGAGCTGGCGTGAACAAATTAAACGGACAAGATGTGAAAGATTGAATATATTTCACCATTGGCACAAGCACAAAAGGTATCATCTTTGACATCTATTGAGCAGTATTTTTGCATTTCTGATGTCATTAGCATGAAGCAATCCTAACATCTTACAAAAGTTTAATTTTGAAGAGGGCGGCAGATTACTGTAGCGAAAATCTCGTTGTGTACCTGCAAAAGTTATTGTATCCAATGACGAATACGATGCTAGAAGTTGAAGAACAACAACAGGCACAAGCAAGAACAGAGGGCAAGCACAAAGTGATGCAAGCAGCACAATTAGCACCTGAAAATGGCTGGAGTGCGGCTAAAACAAGGCAACCGATGCATGAATGATGGGAAACCCTGTAATGCAACAGTATGGGAATGAGCGTGGTGTGTGGGTGAAAGCAAACAAGAACGACAGAGCGTGATATTGAGGTATGTCAACCGTACTAAGTACTGAACTTGGTAGTGGTGTGACTTTTGAGACCATACCAACATTTGAAAAGCAATCGTTCTGACAGGTAATTCAAAAACGTTTTTCAACGAGGAGACGTAGGGTTGGTTTAACACATGAATATAGCTGACATATTGGAGATGGTGTTGAGGGTGACAAAAAGTCACTGCAAAGCACAACGAATATATCCAACAGCAAAAACTATTTAACGATTTAGAAAAGAAAGGTGAATAAACCACATGGCGGAAGAACTAGAACAAAGGCACGAATGATAACACAACGAGTGCGGAAGGTGGTACACACAAGAACCGAGACACGCAAAATAACACGATTTTTAGGCGGTAGTGGCGGTGATAATAACACCGACAAAAACACAGAGCCTACTATATGATTTCTCAACTGCATTCGAGGGTGGCGAAGTCGGCCAAACCATTGCAGATGAGGTTTTTCCAAAATGCTAAATGGTGTAGGTGCAACGCAAGGAACAAGCAGTAGAGCAAAACAAATTCAGGTAGTAGTACGCTGCTGATTTGGTGAGTGAACATGAAACACAAAAGCAACAAGCATTAGATGAACAGTACAAAAGGCTATGCGAAACCGCAAAGAAACATGGGGGTTAAGTTTGTGAAACTGTAAGTCAAGCGGCCGCAGGCGAGAGCAATGAAAAGACAATTCCTAATATCCGTGAAATTTTGGCGAAAATGGCTTAGGTAATCGGTTGAAGTAATTCGACTATTCGCACATTGCCAATATGGCGGGTAGAAGATAACAACACGCAGGAATGGAAGCCCTGCAAATCAAATCTAACAAGAGAAAGATTTGCGGATGCTGTTATAAAAGACATGTAAAGGAGATTAATATATGGCAATCGGATAATGAGATCCAACAATTTTAGACATCACAAAAACGCATGGAGGGTGATGGAACACTGGCAATATCGTTGAACTTATGGAACAGACGAATGAGTGTTAACAGATGATGACAATGCTCGAGGCAACTTACCTACAGGTAATATCTCTACTATTCGTGCTGGATTAGCCTAAAGTCGCATGGCGTGTATTTAATGCACGGTGTAGAACCAAGCAAAATCTACAACCGCACAAGCTACTGATACTTTGCGGTATGCTGAGCTTGTGCTGTAGTGGACCGTGAGTTTAGCCAGATAATATTTCTAATAACGCAAAGATTCCTGCCTACAAGAAGATGCGTGCTTTCTTGGAATCTATGAGACCAAGAAATGGCAACTACACTATTCTATGGCTCTAAGGCTATGCCTGAAAATTCCGTGAGGCTTTACACCTCGATATTCTGAGTAAAACTGCTAAAAGTGGTGAAAACATTATCGATGCTGGCGGTACAGGTGCTAACTTAGCATCTATTTGGTTAGTAGTATGCCCTAACACGTACATGGTATTTACCCTAAAAGGCTCTACAGCTGGTTTCAAATGGGATAATGATGGCGTGGTCGATGTAACTGCTAATGATGGTAAAAATACAAAGGCATATCAAACACACTACCAATGGAAGGAATGGTTTAACCGTTCGATGATTGGAGATATGGTTCATATCGTATCGCAATATCGAGTGTGACTAAATTGACTAAAAGAAAACGCACAGCAACAGGTGCTGCAACCTCATCAACCTGATGATTGATGCAGAAGATCCCTAACTGAGGTATGGGTCGTGCGGTATTGGTGCATCGAACAAAACTGTTCAGTGGTTGTTGCGTAAACAACTCAACGAGGGACACAAATGATACCAAACTGCTGCGGGTCAAGAACCAGGTAAAGAGGTTACAGTTGATTTCAATGGTACACCAGTTAGACGTGCTGATGCGTGATTGTTGGTGAAGAACAAGTTAAGATAATTAGCGATGACGATATATATGACTATATAGATAGAGAGAATATACAACAAGCAAGCCATCGCATCAATACATCCTCACCTGCAGTATATAACGGTGGCGGTGATGCGTATAAAGCACCATGGCTACAGTAATCCCGCATCGACAAAGATGCAACAGGCACACCACTATTCAGTAATGTAGCCATCCAATAAGGAAAATATGGAAAGTGCGGTGTTGTTGCACGGCATTACTTTACCTGCTAATGCAGAAAGCTGGCACAGGAGTTTGTAACACGTTTTAGGTCAAGGGGTTAAACAATGCAGCATCAAAGTTAATGCTAATAACTTGTGACTGGTGGTACAATTTCCTCTTTCTTGGTGTGATGTTGAATATGATCGAGGTGTGTGGTTATGTATGGCTAACGACAAAGAGAAATTTACTTGTGCGAATGCGGCGTGGTTGAAGAAGGACAGAGTAGATGTTTCTGATGAAATCATCGAGTACAGTTTGGTGAAGAAGTGTTTGATGGCATCGTAAAAGATAAGAAGAACCTGTTGAAAAGCAAAGCGTGGTAAGAAAACAGAAGAATAACAATTTAAAGAGGGTGCTTATGCATCCTCTCTTTTTCACTATAAGGGGCAATGCGACACCTACTGATGTGATAATATGGCTCTTAGTCTTATCAATGGTGGTGGGATATATGGCCTTGATGAAGACACGCAAACTAGACTAGATGCAGGCTGCACTACGATGCTACACGAAAGATGCTATTATCACAGTTTGGTGGAATTTTGCACAGCTGTGAGTGCATCAATCAACACATAAATTGGATGGCTAATCAATTTGGCATATATGTCATATCCTGAAAAATGCTTACGTGTTTTAGGGTATGTCCTAAAGGTGAACGGTTTTAGAGCGGAAAACCAAAAGAATATGATGTGTTCACTGACGACGTAGCACAAAGTACATAGTAAGTGATGTACGCTTACGTACATTGATTATGTGTGCGATGTGGAAGAGATAGATATATTTAGTCCTATGTATTTGTGCAAAGCTTGAAGTCCAAAAATGGGTGCAAGAGTTAGCCATGCCGTTAACTGGTAATAGTGGTTTATTTGACCAATGCTATAAGTTGTATCAAGCAGCGGCCACACAAGAGGCGGCTAAATCATTGAGTGCTAAGGAACGTAGGCAGAGATAACGCCTTATGTTTCAAAATTATCTCAGGTGGGGAGTTGGTGAGTATGAAACCGTTGTATATTCCACAACTAGCCTTTACTACTGGTGAAATCTCGTCTGATGTGTCTGAGGCGGTATGATGCTAGAACAATTTAAAAGTGCTATTGGTGGCAGAAAAGCGGTCATTAGACTGCTTACGGAGCGGTGGCTAGACGGCGAGGTTCAGAATATATGGAGACGAAGTTAAAAACAATACGATAAGTCAACGCAGCTATTTGGTTACGGCCGAAAAGAGACACAATCAGTTTCTATACTTGAAATCGGTGAGCAGTATATCAGGTATGGCGGAATGGATCATACGGGTGTCGAACTAGAAACACCGTTGACGCGTACCATCGATGATTGGAACTGCGTCAAAGTGGCGATGTAATGTTCATTTGTAGTGGCGAGTATCCGGTAAAAACGTTATCACGATATGGTGATACAGAGACTGGAGATTTACGATGCGGCCCTGCAAGCTATCAGGGTGCCAACCATACGGCGAAATCAGCACAAGACAAAGTGCTGTAATCTTGAATGGCGATACGCTTAACAGCTACAAAAGATATATTCAATGCTGATGTGGACTCACTCTGTAATGCTGAGATTGAAGAACGTATGCTAAAAGCAATTACGACCAACAGTGCTGTTTCTGAGTAATTGAAAGTAGTCGATGAGGCGCATGGTGATGAACACGCCGCTGAGTGCGTGACACAGACTATAACAATATCGTATGATGTGAGAACAATTTTAGTACTGATGAGGATTTATCTGAAATTCACATCGCATGGCACGTGGAATGGTACTGTTAAAATCAAATTAGCAATGATAATGGCACTACATGGAAAGATTACAGGGGTGTACCACATCCAATAATGACTAACGTTACCGATTTCAGTGCAAAGGTTACTAGTGCTAAATTAAAAGTTGTATCTGATTTGAAAGGTGGTAGCGTTAATGTAGACCTATCATTCTTGCCACATTCTAACTATGGTGTAATTGAAATTAAAGAATTTGTTGATAGTAAGCACGTTTAAGTAAATGTATTGAATAGAGTTGTAGAAAACGAAGCTACATCTAAATTTAGATTTGGACAATGGGGCAAAGACCTGGTTATCCTCGTGTATGTACGTTTTATCAAGACAGATTTATCCTAGCATCTAGTGTTCAATAGCTAACCATATATGGTTTTAGTCGCACAGGCGATTATGCGAACTTTGGCGTAGAAAGGTAGGCGGTACGTTACAGATGATAGTGCAATCACACTACCAGTTATGATCGTAAAATGTATGATATTCGACATTTGATACCTGCTAATGACTTATTGATTTTGACGAGCGGTAACGAATGGATTATTGACGGTTCTAAAACTATCACGCCTACAAATTGCAATCTACGCACACAAACACAACGAGGTGCATCTGAATGTGAGCCACAATACATAGAATAGGATGCGTGCATGTGCAAGCTAGAGGGTGTGTGTAGTGTGATGATGGGATATTCCTATGAAAGCGATAACTACACAGGGGGCCGACCTAACTCTATTACAGCATCTAACCAGGTACAGGAACTTCATCACAAGTGCTTATACTGGGATCGAACATTGTGTATTGGTGTAACGGATGATGGCAAAATCAACTGTTTAACGTATACAGAACAAAAGGTGTAGCGCATGGTCGCATTTCACCACAGAAGGTGAAATACAAACATGCTGAAAGCAGCGTGGCTGACGGTGAGCAAGATAGTTTGTATGTCACTGCTGAACATATTGAATGGTGAAACGATCTTGAAAGCGATTGGAACGCTTTGAACCAATGTACAATAGTGATAATAACAATATGTATATGGACTGCTATACCCGTATGGAAAGTGCCAATGATATATCAACAATTGCTACCGCATTTGAGTTGGTGAGGACGTGCAAATCGTTGCTAGATGGTTTGAGAACGACCAATTAAGAAAATACCACCGACCGCAATCATCAATATTGATGGCAAATGTCAAGCGTTGCAGTTGGATTGGGATATACAACTAAAAGAAATGCAAATACCAAGCATTGAAACACAAGTACAAGATGGTACATTGCAGGGACGATTGATTACTATGAGTAGAAAATGTCAATGTATCTACTCAATTCACATATGGCGGTAAAGAATTGGTAAGTGTTTTGGCATCATGGATGAAATAACACTACCGCCAAAGCTCAGTGTTAGCGGTGACGAAAGTATGTGTACTACCAAAAGTTGGTGATGGATGGACAACTAACTCATCTATCTGTATTTTGCACGATAAACCTTATCCGTTTAACCTTTTAAGCGTTACAAGAGAGGTAGAAAAGGCGGAGGATTCCCAAAATGTTACAGGAATTTAATATTTTGCCCTGTAAAGGCACTTCATTAATTCATGATTTGTACGTCAACTTACGAGCCATAGACGCCTTTAGAGGTCAATATAGCGAACCAAAATTTTCAAGATTATGGAAAAATGATTTTGTAAGGGAGATATGCAGTGATGACTACGAAAACCACATTGTAATTGAGAATGATACACCAATAGCCGTATATGGTATCTCAAAAGCCAATCAATGGAATGTACTGTCGTTTATTTCTAGGGAATAAGATGCTAATACCAATCTGAAATTACAAGAGGAATTTCTAAAACGAAGTAAATGTGCAATTATACAAAAGAGTGGTTATCCACTCATGAATGTTTACTAATTTCATACATAAGGGATAATCACCGCTCCAAGAGATGGCTTACATCACTAAGGGCAGTTATTCATTCTGATAATACACAACGGAATGGAACTGTTACATTGAAAGGGGATGCGAATGGCCTTAATCCGATTGCATTGATGGCAGGTCAAATGGTTACTCAATTAGCGACAACATCAACAAACTAAAGCACAAAACTGCAATGTATAATGCACAGGCACAAGCAGCGGAAGCTAATGCACGTATATCTGATAGGAAACAACAGGATATTGCCAATCAAGCATTACAAGAACGAGATAAAATGGATGCTCGTATGCGGTTGATTGCAGGGCAGAATACACGGCCGAGGCTGGTGCCACCAGGTTTTGTCAATGGTGGTACACCATTACAACTAATGGCATCTAGTTATGATGAATATGACAAGGATATTCACAACTGGGAAGCAACAAAAACAACAGTATCTACAATGAATTATCTAAAATGGGTTAAATTACCGCAACGAGGCAAGCACAGCAAGAGCATCCGCATCGAACGCTAAAACACAGGGGCGGTTAGCGATGATTGTTACTATATTGGGCGGTGCATCTAGTATTTATGGATGAAACAACAATATAGTGGCAGCGGTAAAATACATCACTAAATATGGTGGCGATCAACAGGGTGCTACTAGAGGCCTGTAAAAACTGTTAGAAAAGTATGGACTCTATAGTGGTAGTTATGAAAATTGTTAATTATGAACAAGAGCAACGTTTAAATACCATCAATGGCAATATTCATAGTTACGCAAATGAAATGGCTTATGGTGGCAACACACAGGCATGGATAACCTCACAAAGGCCATTGGTGATTTAGGCAACACAATGTTGACGATACAAAAACAAAAGGAAATGACCGATGTTGTAAATGCAACAAATGAGTACAATGCCATGATGAATGATTGGCTATATAACCCTGATAATGGTGCTATGAACCGAAGGAAAATGCTTTGACAATTCCGCTTGATTATCAAACGCAAGAGAGCAAGGCAACTTATATTCGAGAAGTATGGCTTTAATTCAAAGATGCAGTCAATGCCTTTAATAAAGTTGTAGACAATGATATTACTAATACAACAAACACAATCAATAAGTTTGTGCGTGGTCAATTTGAAGATAGTTAACTGTGAAAGCATGAGATGTAGATGTGCAAAATATATCTAATAATGCGGTAGGTAAATGCTAGTCTGATGCATTTCGATGATGCCATGAAAACAAGTGAGCGGTAGTGTGGCGCACAACTCATCTAATCTTGGTTATGATGATAATACTATCCGTTTACAAGTTAAGAAAAGCACAACAAAAATATTGCCACAACCATGATTGAAAAAGAAAATGTCTGACGATGATTTGGATGGTGCAAATAAGATTGTAAATCAAGTTGCTATGTCGGAGGCTTAATCGATGAAGATCATGGGGTATCGTCAAAAGGTACGCAATGCATCAATGGTATTGGCTACATCAGATGATAGCAAGATTGACAGTGTTATTGGTGAATTTGACCAATGACCCTGACTTATTAACCAAAGTTACTGATAAGTTATTTACAAGTGGTTTTGGTAAGTCGCTGGTGTTAGTGCATCAAATGCGACTGTGCAAGATGTTATGAATGCTGTAATGGGAAAGAAAGCGGCGGAAATGCTAGTGCAGTTAATGGTCGAACTGGTGCATATGGGTTGTTTCAAATCATGCCTGAAAAACTGGGCAGAGTGGTCCAAAAGAGGCTGGGCTTTGCTGGTGCTGATATATCCGGATCCAGAGGCACAAAAGTTGCTGACATTCAAACTGGGTCAATATGTCCAACGATATGGTGTGGAGAGGGTGCATTTGTTGCTCGGTACGCTGGCGAGGAGCAAAATGGTGAGCGGTGGCGAGATGGTTTGCCTGACGCTATAGATAAGAATGGTGGTCATTACTCATGGGATGCTCCCGACAAGGTAATGGCGAATGAACCTAGTATTCGTCAATATATGAGAAAAGGAGATTGTGGCGACAGTAGGTCAGGAGGAAACACCAGCCGAGGCACAAAAGCGAAGATATGATCCCGACATGACGTGGCAACACGCTTTAGAGGTGTATTAAACGCAAAGCACAAATACGAAAATCAAAAGTAGAGATTGAGCAACGTGTAGCGGCAGCAGTAAGGAATGGCGCAACTGATATTGAAGTGTTAAAGATGCAACAAAGTTATGCAGGAACACATCCTGAATATCAACGAGCAATGCAAGATCAGTTAAATCAAGCACAAATTTCTGCAAATAGCGGCGGCAGAAAGCAATGCAAGCAAAAGAGGTTAATGTATTGAGATGTCAAAACCGCATATCCAACGGACAATTCAAGTCTATGGATATTTAAAACGATTTTCTTGGTCAAAGTGGGAGTATATTTTAACCCTCAACAATTAACACAAATCAATCATAGTTTGATGAATATTCAAATGGTGCCTGGAAAGTACTCACCTGAAATGTCAGGCATGAAAAGTAGCATAGAAAACTTAGCTGGTAGAAGATAGATGGTGTTGAATGGCAAGGTGTATCAACGCAGTTTATCCTAAAGTACAAGAGTTTAGGGAGAAAAACGGATATGACCCATCGCCAGCACAAATGGCACAATGGGTGCTGATGCGGTATGCAAGAACAAACAATCGCATCTACAGAAACTGGCAAATATTGGGGAGCAGGTGAGGTTAGCAAAATGCCTTTGGTGGTAGCAGTGTTTCGTTATCTTTCACAAACGCACAACTAGCATCACAAGGTATGTATGGTTTATATAACACAACTGAGTGCAGATGGTCAGCCATACCCGTTTATAAAGATGCTGAGGCGAAAGAACACCATCACACCAGAACAATTGGCTGAAAGATTGGGTCAATAATGAATAGATTCCACCTGAACAAGCGACAAATGGGTACATTTTGAAATTAAATCAAAATGCAAATGTAGGCTTTTTGTTGGTGGTGTTCAACAGAAGTAACAGACAATTCATATAGTAAAAAGCTATAGGTAACGCAGTTAGTGGCATTGGTGATTGGATAATAAAAACCCATCAACCGTTACAGTCGCTGCAAAATACAATGAACGCATTGGCACAAACTGATGTTACACCACAAAGTGAAATCTCTACAACCTGTAATGCATCGTGCAGAGCAAATCTACTTATGGAATAAAAGCGGATTGGGCGCAATCAGCACAAGATAACGAGTAATACACTAGAGTATTAGTCCTGACATTATTATGGCTAGTGGTCAAGATGGCATCAGACTGAGCAGAGGCGGCTGCAGCACAAATTAATCGAGGTAAAACTATTAATAGTATATGAGTTGTATCCTGGAATTAATTGGTATTAATTATAAAAAGCTCCATGAGCTATTACTATTTTGCAAAACTTACAGTCAGCAAAAAGCTGACACAGGTATTTTTGATAGCATTCAGCAAAGTGTTTGGGCGATGAACGACCAAATCAAATTAGGCAATGTGAGCTTTGAACTAGCACATACTACCGATAAAGGACCGCATCAACGAACTTACTGATGATGAAATGGAACGCTTGCAAGGCAACTTACAACAATATCGCAAGGCAGATGCATTAGACAGTCCGTTGCAAGCTGTTATAGGCGATACAACTGCACAAACCTATATGATGGAAACATGCGGCAGAGGTGCAATCATTGGCGGTATTGACTGGTGGTGTAATTGGCAGTGTAGCTACAGAGGTGTAGGTATAGCTGCAGGTGCTGCAACTGGTGCTAAATGGGGCGGCGGTGCTGATATGGCATACAATATGTATAAGATGTCGTTTGGCAATAAATACCTCGAATTAGTAAATAAACGTGATGCACAAGGTAATAGGGTATATTCTAATGATGAAGCTTATAAGTACGCTATGTCTTTTGCCGCAGTCGATACTGGTATTGAGTTAGTATCTACACGCTTTATGGGTAAAGCAGTAGGTAAAGTAGCTCCAGCGTCCATTATGTCAAAATCTCTACAAGGTGCTACATCTAACACAATTAAAACCTTTGATAGAGGTATTGGTGCTACAGTTGGACAGATGGCCAAAACATCTTTAAAAGCTGGTGGCTCGGAGTTAGTCGAAGAAGGTTTACAAGATGTCAATGAAAAGGTACAACACAACGCCTATATCGTAATGCAAACGACTTAGAGGATGCATATTCAGCTAGTGATATTGCATTGGGTGCAGGTGGTGCGATGTTACAAGCACTACCTGCGGTGATTGGTTTAGGCACACTTGGTGGCGGTGTAAGTGGCGTACACACCATGAAAGCGTTCCATGAATTTCAAAAGCTAACACCAGAGCAGCAACAACAAGCGGTGATGGCTGAACAAAAGCCGCAACGGACACGCAATTATGCAATCGCTAAAACAAGATGCATCATCCAATCAAATTGCAAAAAGAAAACCCTGAACTGTACGGAAAAATTGTACAAGCACAGGGCGATAATGTAGATGTATCTACTGCATATGTAAATGTAAATGAAATGGCGGAAACTGAAGAGGGTCAACAGGCCATTAAGAATATGATTGATAGTGGTTTGGTAACGCAAGAGGAAGTATCAAAGAGCATCGAAGCTGATGCAGACATTCCTGTACCAATCGGAAGGTATGCACAATTAAGCGGTGGCTTGACGGAAGAAACTGTAAAGGCCCTAGAAGAAAGCACATACTTTACTCGTGGCGGTATGAGCATGAAAACACTTGAACGTGCAAAAGCGGAGTGGAGCCTTTAATAATAACCTAGTTGATGCGACAGAGAAAAAGGGCCGCACGAGTTAAAAGAAAGCATTATCCGTGATGAATTTGAAGATGCAAGCGATGTAGATCGTGAAGTACTAGACCAAGTATTCTCTAACCCTACTCAAGTTAAACAAGCATACAATAACTTGTATAAAAACCTAGTGCAAGAGTATCGTGAAAACTACGCAAGCGACTTTGACAACATGGACAATGATATTAAAGAAACTATGGCAAGTGGTGTAGAGCCACAATGGTTGACTGATTACAAATCTAATAATGGCGGTAAAGCACCACGGACTAATTCAGAACGTAGACGTGCAGCATTTCATTCAAGCGTAGCGAAAGCACAAACTGCATTTGCTGATAATGCGGAAGCACTTAACCAAAGCAATATTCATCATGCTGACATGGAACATACGCTACAACAAATTGAAAGCCTTGAGAGATTGCATGATAAGATTTTTACATTAGCCGATAACGATATAGCGTTACGGATGCAATTATCCAAGAGTGGCTATGAAGTGTACAACAAAGTTGTTAAAGCTATCGGTGAAAGTACCGATAGAAAACAACGTGAAACGGCAAAAAGCTAATGCGTTGTTAATGGCCCAACATGCTGATGTAATGGCACAATATATGCGACAAATGGGCAAAAGGCGGTTATACCGCTATGGATTATTTCCGTGATAGCGTGCGAATCAACATGAATGCTAAATTAGAGGAAAAAAAGCGGATATGCACAACCACTAAATGTTGATGTTGACTTAAATCACAGATTACAAGTTGTTGATTTAACAAATCTTAAAACTAATCTGAAAAACAGAAAAAGACATAATAGATTTGTTTAAAAAAACACCACCACAAGCGGTTATGATTGAGGATGGTAATGTTATTGTTTTACCACCTGATGATAGAGTTGGTATAAATCATGTTGCGTTTGGTACTGATACAAGTAAAACAAACAAGTCTAATAAAAAATTAATTATTGGCGATGTATCAAATATATTGCAACATAGCGTAGTTATTGATAGCTCTAAAAATAAAAAACTTAACAGGCCTACAAATAACATGAGTAAAGGTCAAAAAGACGTCAAAAGACGAAAAATGGTATAGAAATTATCATAATTTGTTAGCTGCTGTTAATATCAATGGTAATTATTATGCGGTAAGATTGATAGCAGAAGAGAAAAAAGGCAAATTAACAGTCAATCCAAAAACTTTTTATCTTTATGATGTGAACATACAAAAAAGCAGCACTACTAACGTTAAGGCACAGAGTGGCAATAGCCAAGCGGCCAATTATACGTCTAGTAGTACTGCTTTTTGATACTATAAGTATAAAAGATATATTGAATGGAGTCAAGGACGGAAAAAGGTGTTTTATATGTAGATAACAATGGGAATAGTAATTATTACACACAAACATATAATCAATCAGCATGGCATGGTTCACCACATGACTTTTGATGAATTTGATTTAGGTGCTATTGGTACTAGTGAGGGTAATCAAGTACATGGTTGGGGATTGTATTTTTGCTAAAGATAAAAAGTATCCAAACTATATAAAGAGGTATTAAGTAAAGCACAAGGTTCTAACAAAAAGCAGTTTATTTAAAAGTAGAAATACCAAATGAAACAGAGTTATTACCAGAGCAATATCCTATTTCTGGATATAGTCGATATGTAAAAAGATAGTTTGAAAAACGGATTACATAAAATGTCAGAAGAACAACTGGAACGTTTTACAAGTCTATTAATTAAATATCACAAAGGGGCTATTATTGGTGATGAACGGATAAATAAATATATACAATTTATGGATATTGGGTATATAATATCTGAACTTCACAATAAAAACAAAACGATAAATGACATCAAGAAAATTCAAAAAAGAAATATTGATAGATTTTTGAAGTCGGTAGGCATAGATGAAGATTTAGATACCATAGCTGGCAATGAAGAATTATTGGAAGATGTGTATAAAAAGTTTAGATATGAATTGTATCCACAATACGAAAAAGAAAAAAACAGTTAGAACGAGAACGTGAAGAAAAAGCAATCTCGAATGTTAAGACTGATGTATATGGTGCATTAGAGAAAACCAATATTGATGGTAAACAGTTGTATTCGTTCTTATCTCATGCACTTGGTGATGATGAACATTTTAATCTACACAATGTGAAAAAAATGCTAAAAAGGCTAGTGAATTTTTTTAAATAGTATCGGTATAAAAAGGCATATACTACGATGGCGAGCGAGACGGGCGATGCTATGTAGTGTTTGATGACAAGGCAATTAAAGTTATCGAAAAGTACAATCAATCCGTTAATGGCATGACCGAAATCATGAGCGATGGTGAACGCATTATCAGCATTTTTAAAACTGCAGATAGAGTACATTCTTACACGAAATGGGCCATGTATTCTTTGATGATATTCAAAAACTAGCATCTATGGACAATGCACCTAAACAATTACTTGATGATTGGAACACACTCAAAAGAGTGGAGCAGTTGGGTTGATGGCGAAAAACGTAGATAATACCAAAGCACACGAAAAATTCGCACGAGGTTGGGAAAGCTATTTACGAAGTGGCGAAGCGCCAACAAAAGGATTACAACGTGTATTCCGTCAATTCTCTAAATGGTTAACTCGTATTTATCGTAGTGTTCAACGATTAGGCGGTGAAGTACCATCTGACATTAAAGATATAATGGCCCGCATGATAGCTACACAAGATGACATTGAAAATTACGCACACGAGCAAGCATTAGAGCAATTTGAGAATACAAAATTGTATCAGCAGTTAAGCGAAAGCGAACAGGCACGAGTGCAAGGGTACATCGCTGATATTAAAGAAAAAGCTAAAGAACGTGTAATGCGTAAGTACATGAAAGAGTTAGATAATCGACCTATTAAAGAATGGGAAGATGTAAAATACGATGTACAAGCTGAAATCGAAAAGCGTTTAGTCAAGGAATATCCTATCTATAAAGAACATCAACGATACATGGCGTTGGGTGATGGTGCATTGGAAAATACTCAATATCGAACTATTGAGGGGTTAGAAAAGGCGGAACGTGAGGAAGCTGGCAGTACTTACGATGAAGCAGTAGCACAGGAAATGGAACGTGCGAAAGATGCGTTTATTAATGATCCGAACGCAGGCAAATCTAATCAAGAAATAGCCGAAGAGATGCTATTATCTAATCAAGGACAGATGGAACTCACACAGGAAGAGGCACGTTTGATTAAAGCACATACCAATAAGGAGTTGGCGAAAAACTGGGAACTACTAAGTAAATTACAAAAACTAGACCCTAGTAGTGAAAATCTTGATGAGGAACTAAAACCAATCGAGAAAGAACTTACAAACGATGCGGTGAAAGTATCTAAAGAGTTAGCAAGTACTGCTAAAGAACTTGATACTGCACAAGATAAGATTGAAAGTCTAAAAGCACAGTTACAAGAACGTATTGATGCGGTTCGTGCAATTCGTGATGGTGGATTTGGCACAATTCCCAAAATACATGGAACGTGCTAAAAGAGAATTAGGTGATTTGACATTATCTCAAGCTAGCCAGTACAAGAAATACCAAAATCAAGCCGTACGAGATGGCAAGAAAGCAGATAGTGCATTGGCTGTTGGTAAAGTTGACGAAGCATTATATGCTAAACAATCTCAAATGCTTAATCAAGCAAGGGCCAGAGTAGCATTTGAATACTCAAAAGCTATTAAGAAACTACGCACTAAACTATTAGATCAACTAGGCAGAATTACACGTAGTCAAAATCCTATCATGATTGAACCTAACATGCGTTATTTCTATACACATATGGCATATCAAATGGGATTGACTAAGTATGATGGATTACAACCTGTTGATGGCTTTGACCTTATGTCAGTTATTAAAGCATTAGATGCAGATGCTGATATTATGGGTGATAAAGAAGCGACTGTACAACTTGAAGACTGGGTAAAAGAAATGTTTAACGCTCAAGAGCCTGCATCTTTTGCCAGCCTTAAAATGAGCCAACTTCTAGCATTAGAGGAACTCATGACAGGGATGTACAAAAATGGTAGAACTCAATATGAGGGTACTACCTTAATTGACGAAAGCGGTAATAATGTTACATTTGATGATGCGATTTCCCAAATCATAGAAACTGCATCAGCGACATTTGGTCGAGATAATGGGAATGTATTTAATGAACTCAACAATCGCAGTAAAGTTGATGCATTATCCAATAAAACAAACGACTTCCATTTAGCGTTGCTTAAAGTCGAAACATTCTTGCGTAGATTAGATGGCGGTAAAAATGGTGTGGCGGTGCGGTACATCTATGACCCAATTGATAAAGCTACTCAAAAATTCAATGAGTACAAAGAAAAATCTATGTATAGATTGGCCAGAGATGTGAAAGCGGTATATTCAAGAAACAACTGTTTGATGTTCGCAATGATCATCTCTATAACGTAGGCGAATTACGCAATGTTACCAAAGAGCAAATCATCATGCTTGCCTTAAACTGGGGCACAGAAAAGAATAGACAACGTGCATTAGAAACTATCCAAAGTAATGAAGTAGAAATGGAACGATCGTTCCAAGAATACATGACCGATAAGGATTGGGAATTTGTCATTCGTACATGGGAACATATCAATTCATTCTATGAAGAGCGTAGTAAGGTGCAAGAGGAATTGTACGGTAATCCTTTGAATAAAGAAAAGGGGATTACATTTACAATTGGCGGTAGAGAAATTCAAGGACAATATTTCCCTATTGTGTACAATCCTAAAGTAAGTGCTAAAGTATCTGATTTTGAAACAGAGGATATAGCAAAAACGATGATTGCTAGTAATGCAATATTTGGTACTGGTATGGGTGCTACTAAACCACGTTTGGATGTAGTTAAAGGCAAGTCCTTGATGCTTGATTTTGATGTTATCCCTAATGCGATTACAGAGGCTATTAACCACGTTACCATGCGTAAAGCAGTAACCGATGTAAATAAATTAATAGGCAATAGCCGTTTCCAAGAATATATCGTTGATAAATTCGGAATGGAAACCTACCAATTCTTGCGAACTTGGGTTCGTGATAACTGGAAAGATGAAGCAGCGAAACTCGATGCATGGGGTAGATTAGTAATGACACTCAAGAAAAATACCTCTACCGCAGTTATGGCTGGCCGTGTATCAGTAGCACTACAAAATGCGTTGAACATTCCTGTTGCTATGTATCGTATTGGTGTAGGGAATACACTCAAAGCTATTTATAGTGCTGGTGCTGGGTTCTACGGATACGGAACATCAACATATAATGCAACTCGTGATTTTGTGTTAAATCAATCAATCTTTATGAGAGAACGTGTTCAAACACTAGATAAGGATTTGAAACAAGGCTTATCTATTGAGGGCAAAGGCTTACGTATTGGCGATACAAATATTGGTGGTTATAAAGCTGAACAATTAGCTAATATCCGTGATGATATCAACCAAATGGGATTTAGGCTGTTAACGGAAACTGATTTTGCATTGTCAATTCCTATATGGAAATTTGCCTACGATAAGAAAGTACTTGAATTACAAAGTATTGAGGGGATAACCGCAGAATTTGTAGAACAGGAAGCTATTAGTGCTGGTGATAGAGCCGTAAGGGATATATTCGGTAGCGGTGATACAAAAGATAGTGCAGGCATTCAACGTTCAAGAAATGCATTTACTCAACTATTCGTACCATTCTATTCTTACGCTAATACTTTGTACAATATCATCGCTGAGGGTAACTATGCACGGAAAGACCAAGGCAACTATGGACAATTCGTGCGTATGCTATGGTGGACTTTGACCGCACAAGCACTAGGTATGATGGTATACAAAGCCATGACAAATGGAGATGATGATAGCCCTGAAGATTTGGCAAAATCCTTTGGGAAAGAATTGGTATCACAAGCTACTATGGGTGTACCTATTGTGCGTGATATTTCCAACATGGCTATGAAATACATTCTAGGTGAAAAGGTATTCAATAAAGGGAATACTGTAATGGCCGCATCAATCGTTGAAAAACTCTATGATGTAGGAAATGCAATTGTATCGCCTAACAAAGGTGTTATGGATGTAGGTAGAAGTCTATCTCAAGTATCTAACCGCATTACAGGGTTTAGCGATACTGTAACAGATGGATTATGGACATTGGCTAAATTTGCACTAACCGATACAGATGCTAAATTAGAAGATGTGATTATGGCTATCATTTAGATAAAAAGCTAAGAGACAAAAAATCCAATAAGAAAGACAAACATTAATAAATAAGGACTACTCATTATGGGTAGTCCTATTTAATTGAAAGGAGTATATATGATACCTGAAATCAATCAACCAAGCGTAGTATATCAAGGTGATGGCGTAAATAAAAAATGGGTATGGCCATATGACTTTAACAGAATTGAAGATGTAACACTTACGATTATTGATGCGGATGGCAATCGAAGTCTACAAACAGGCAATATCGAATACGATAAAGAAAATAAAATGCTAACGTATCCAGTCGAGGGTGATGCATTGGATGCTAATCATAAAGTAGTATTGGAACGGTTTACACCAATCACTCAAGATATAGATTTGCCTGATGAGTACCCTTACCAAAATATTGAACACATGGCGGATAAACTGACACTCATCATGCAAGAGATGCAAGACAAGATGAGCAGGGCTTTGCTTATTCCTATTGGCAGCACCGATGATGCAGTAGAAACCGCCAAGAATATTGTAGAAACATCTGTTAAGGCTGCAAATGATGCTATCAATGCATATAACCAAGTCAAAGCTAAAGCGGATGTAATTATCGCAGATGCTGAAACCATAAAAGAACTTGGTACACAAATTACAGAAATTGGTAGAACTGTAGATGATAAACTGGCAAATGCTAATAATACGCTTGATGTAACAAATACCAACTTATCCAAAGCGGAAAGGATGGTAACTGATGCTAAAACATACGCAGGACAAACAACTGTAGATAAGCGTGATATTAATGAGTTAGTAAGCCAAGCACGAATTTTAAAAACCGACATTAACAATAAACAAACATCAATCGCAAGTAATGCAATTAAAGCAATAGATGCGGCGAAACGTGCAGAAGTCGCAGCCAATAAAGCGGAACAAATCGCCTTGCCTAATGGCGGTGGTTTAATCACCAAAACCGAGGCAGATAGTAAATACCTAGTGAAAGATAGTTTATACGGCATCGTATCTGTTAAAGACTTTGGGGCAGTCGGTGATGGTGTAGCAGATGACACGCAAGCATTCAAACGAGCCAATGATAATTTAAGAAACAAAATCCTATTCGTACCAAATGGGATATACAAAATCAATGAACACCTAACATTCGACACGGTAGATAGTGTAATGGATATGGGAACATACAACAACATCAAGCCATTCTATCCAACCGAAACACCAATGCTTAAAGGTGCGTCTAATATCGCCTTTGTGAAAAACATTCAATATGGCGATGAAGTAAATCAATGTCAAGGCTTTACCTACAACGATAAAAAGAATGTATTTGTACTAGCTTGTATCAATGGTGATGGTACAAAGCAAACACTATACGAACTCAATTCATCCACTTTTGAAATTGTAGGTACATATAAGTTTAGCGACCCTGACAAAATGGGCCATTGTAACACTATGTGCTACAACAAGCACACAAATAAAATCTACCTTGCTAATGGATTAAAGAACCCTAATAATTTAACTGTAATCAACGCAGATACAATGCAAGTAGAAAAAACCATTACATTAAATGAACGAGTGTTCAATATTGGATATGACCCTATCACAAAAACCTATGTAAGCATCGTACCGATTAGCGGTCAACAACGCTTACGTGAAGTCAACTTGTACAATGATGATTTCAAGAAAATGAAAACGTATCAAATTGATTACCAATACGATGATTTCAATAATAATGGTGCATTTATGTTGAATGGTTGCATCATGAGTGCAACGCTCGGTAGTTTGGTAGAGTGTACACCGTTTGGCACAGTTAAACAGATTATTGAAATCAATAAGGCTACAGAAATTGAGGATATAGCATATTGCAATGGTAAATTCTATTTTGCGGTATTGACGATACAACCTAATAGACGGCACAAGGTCGATATTTATGTTGGTGATCCAAACAGGGATTATGCAAATTCAATCAATACTGCACGATTAGCAAACCTTGACTACCTAAAAACTTGCTGGCGGTACAATGAATGGCCCTCTTAAAATGGCTAACAATACCTTGATTGAAGGCTACAAGACAGATGGACATGGTGTTCGCATTGCGAAAGTTGGAACGGATAATGCTGTAATTGTTGGTGATGCTACTGTTCCTGTTTACGCAACAGGTACCATCTTTAAATATAGCGATGGTGCAGTAAGCTACAATGTACTAACCGAAAAGAACTTAAAAACAGAGGGTGATATTTACACAAAGAGAATAGCCGATGAAACTTTTATTAAAAAGACAGAAGCTGGTTCTATGGGGTTTGCTTATGAATTAGTTGAAACCGCAACCGATTGGAATACATTCACAAATCAAGGATGTTATGAAATTAATTTCGATGGTGGTGCTAATAATCCGCCACGCTCGCATAAGCAAGGCATGTTGATTGTCTTTAACTTTGGAGATGGCAAATTAATTGACCAAACATTGCACACATTAAATGGTGAAACTTATCACCGTACATTCCTTGCTAACCGATGGGGCGGCTGGGGTAGAAATCAAACATCCTTAAATAGCAGATTGCAGTTGTGGAGTAGTAACGGAACAATCGAGGTAGGTGTAAATGGCTGATATAACTATTAATGGGGAAGTTGTAGCGACACTAACCGAAAACGCCAAAGACATAGGAAGTAGTGAGTATTTAAAAAAATTACAATCGGTGGTAAGCCTTATTATGCTAGGGCTTGCTACCGACACGAGCAAGCTATTTGTGTACAAGGAAAAACAAAAAAACAATATGTACAGAAAGACCCTATCTTTTTTGAAACCTTTCGATACGAAAGAAAATTTGAAAACTTTGAACAAAGATTAAATTTATGGTTGCCAAAAGGGAAATACTCAATCTCACTTGGAGCATCAACAACAACTTCAAAAACAATTACCATTGCAGAGGGGAAAGACGTTGTTATTGTATTTAAATGTGCAATCTATAATAAAACAGGTAACGGAAACAACTATTTGATAATCATGGATGGGAGTGGAACTCTATCTTATATTTATAACAGCAACTATCGAAGAAATGCATGGTTCACAATAGCTAGACAGGGAGATTGATTATTCACAGGGAGATATAAATGATTGAAATATTTACCGATGTTTGATGAGGTGTTCAATGTGAGTGAGGCTGTACGAATTTCATTAGCTATATTCACAACAGTTATTCTTGTGTTTATAGATACAATATTACGAGTGTTGGTTGAAGCAAGGAATTACAACCTAGCAACAAAGAGAGAAGTTACAATCAAAAATACTATACTAGCTATCCTATGGAGAGGTTGGGCTACAGTAGAAATTAATGGAAAGCATAAACGATTTTTAGTGAGTGGTAAGCTACGAGCGGATATGACTAAGAAATTAGTCAAATCCTATCCGTGGCTTTTTTTATTGTCATTTATATTGTTGACCTTGCCAGATGTAGAAATACCTGTACTAGGCAAGGTAGATGTATTTTTAAGTACTTTGATGTATTTGATTCCTATATTCATTGAGTTGGCAAGTTGTGTAGAGAATATGATTGAACTTGAATTTGTTGAGACGATATGGTTCAAGCGTGCGATTGAACTATTTAAACAGGTGATAGGGTTCGTTAAATCAGTAAAGGATGCGATTAAATGATTGAAAAAATAAGTATACGAGAAGTACTGACAATCATCATATTAGGAACTGTAAATATAATGGCTATCCTATATGGTTACAACGAGTTGGCGATGAGTATATCGTCAGGATTGGTTGGATACTTAGGCGGACGTGAAAGTAATAGAAAGGAGCAGCAAAAATGGAATTAGGCGGATTAAGTGCTGTATACGAAAGCAATGGAAACCCTGCTTGTGTATCAAGTGGAGTTAATGATGCAGGCGGTGTTTCTTATGGTACATATCAATTAGCTAGTAATTGCGGTAGCGTTGATGAATTTCTCGGTTGGGGATTACGGCAAGGTGGGTACTACACCGACTACGCAAGAGCATTGGTAGATAGTGGCGAAATCAATAGCGATGAGTTTATCAACCAATGGAAAGAAATAGGAACGATTGATAGACAGGGATTTGCACAAATGCAACATGACTACATCAAAGCTAAATACTACGATGTAGCGTGTAAGTTGTTACAAGACAATCTATTCCACGTAGATAAACACTCCGATACATTGAAAGATGTGATATGGAGTAGAACAGTACAATATGGTGTAGGAAATATCATTGATATGTTCCACGATGCATTAAAGCTAATGGAAAAGGCTTTGAATTTAGAATTGCATAATTTGTCATACGTTGATGATAAGCGGTTTGACTATGATATAATCGCTTGTATTTATGATGTGTGCATGAGTACTGAATGGAATAATAGTGCATTGCGTAATAATTTGAATAAACGTTTTGCAGATGAAAAATTCAGAGCGTTGGAAATGCTACAAAATTGAATTAAATGAGGTGTAAGCCATGTTAATTAGTAAGTTGGTACAAACTATCAAGGAACACTACAAAATAGCCGTAGCGGTTATCCTATGCGTTTTTATCGCTATTGTAGGTGTAGTAATATATCATTATAAACATAATCAATTGGAAAAACCTGTAGTAATTACTCAAACACAGGCTAAATCACCTAAAGAATTGTCAAAAGCAATTCACATTACCGAAACAGAAGCACAGGAAGTTATTTCCAAAAAGGAAAGAACTCAACCGATAGCGACATATTACACACAAGCACAGACAGTTGAAAGTCGCTAGCGGAAACAGGTGAAACAGGATATTGCACATAGCAATCCTAATCTACCAAAAGCAGCAACAGAAAAATCTGATAGAACCGCAGTAGTTGCTAACACAGATGAGCAAAAGGTGGATGTATACAAAATCAATCTAAACAAAGGACACAAGATAAAAGCTGGTGTTACTTTGATAGATAAAAAAGCCTATGAAACCATAGGCTATCAAGCAGGTAAATTTGAAGTGCTAACACATTTCAATGGACAACATTTAGAGGGCGGTAGTGTACTTTACACAGTAAAGGAATGGTGATCTAAACTATCTCCGAGTTGCACGGATTGCAACAACTACTTATTCAATAAGAAAAGGAAAAACATTATGGCACAAGTATTTACATTTGAGGGAAAAACACATCAATTCGCAGAAGATATTCAACCAAACAAAGAGGGGTTATATATGGCCGCTCTAAAAGATGGCGATAATGTAACGTGTGAAATGTGGTTTGTAAACGGCGAACTACACAGATTAATTGAATTGGACTAAACGTATTAGAGGGTAGCAATTAAGCTACCCTCTTTTTTATTTCGTCAAATATTCGTCAAATTCTAATTGTAAAATGTGGTAAAATATGAGAAGTAATATTTACCGCAACTAAGATTAATTGTAAATATAATAATAATTGTGAAATAATTGATAATTCATAGTAAATTGGAGTATAATATATTGATATGTTATGACCATGGAGGAGAACGACATGAAACGGGTTTTAGTATCCGTAAAAAGTGTACAACGAGACATAGATGGACAGGATACCGTGGTGGAATTGATTTCTCCCGGTACTTCGCAAGAAAAGAATGGAATTCAATATATTCGTTACGAGGAATCTAGTGTAACAGGTCTTGAAGGTGTTAAAACAACAATCAAGATTTATGAGGATTCTATTGTGCTCTTGCGTACTGGTGCCGTTAATATGAGACACCAATATATTCGTGGGGAAGAACGCGAGTCAACCTATGAAACGCCACTAGGGGATCTTCACATGGCCGTAAAGACACATGAATTAACAGTAGATTTTCACGATGGAACAGGTCGTGTCCATTTAGGATACGATATTTCCATTGAAGGTGAATGGCAATTTTATAATCAGTTAGAAATAGACGTGCGGGAGGATACAGAGCATGGAAATGAAGGAAATCCTGAAATCGGGGATTGAACAGGCATTACAAGATACGATTAACAGCGGTGGTTTACCAGCTGGGGAATATCCAGAAATCGTTCTCGAAGTGCCACCTCAAAAAGAATTCGGTGATTTCTACAAATATCGCTATGCAATCCGCGCGTGTAGCTCGTCAAAACCCTCGTGCTATTGCGGAGGCTTTGATTAGCCATATGAATTTTGATTGGCTTGAACGTGCAGAGGTTGCTGGTGCAGGTTTTATTAATTTCTTCTTGAAATCTGATATGGTATACGATACGTTGAAAGCCATTTTGAATGCTGGCGAAGAGTATGGTGTGCAACCATTACGCGCACGCGATACCATTCAAGTTGAATATGTAAGTGCGAATCCAACAGGCCCGTTGCATGTAGGTCATGGCCGTGGTGCTGCTTACGGTAGTGCTCTTGTAAATTTGTTGCGGGCAGCGGGTTACAATGTACAATCTGAGTATTACATCAATGATGCGGGGAACCAAATCGACAATATGGCTATCTCCATTGAGTACCGATTCCAAGAGTTACAAGGTGCAACATTAGTGTTCCCACCTAAGCGCAACGAAGACGGTTCAATGCTTGAATTCGATATTCCAGAAGGGGCTCTCGTATTCCCTGAAAATGGCTACCGTGGTCCTGATATTATCGAGACTGCAAAAGCTATTGCTGAACGCGAAGGCTTTGATAAATTGAATGCTATGAACGAAGCAGATCGTATTGCCTTGTTTAAAGAGGAAGGTCTTAAAGAAAAACTAGCTCGACTAGAAGAAACATTGAGAAACTTCCGTGTTACTTTCGATAATTGGTTCTCTGAGCGTACTGTTCACGAAACTGATGAAATTCATCACTCCGTAGAGGCGTTAAAGGCTCTTGGTAAAGTGTATGAAAAAGACGGTGCATTGTGGTTGAAATCTACTGACTATGGTGATGATAAAGACCGCGTTGTTATCCGAGATAATGGGGTTCCTACTTATTTAGCTGCGGATATCGCATATCACCGCAATAAATATGACCGTGGTTTCAAAGAAATGATTGATATTTGGGGCGCTGACCATCATGGCTATGTATGTCGTGTAAAAGCTGCTATGGCTGCTTTTGGTTATGACCCAGACCAATTAACGGTATTATTATTACAAATGGTAGCATTGTTCCGCGATGGGGAACTTGTTAAATTGTCTAAACGTAGCGGCGATAGTGTTACATTAGATGAATTGATTGAAGAGGTTGGCGTAGATGCATCTCGTTACTTCTTCTTGATGCGTTCTCTAGATAGCCAACTTGATTTCGATATTAACTTTGGCTAAATCTCGTAGCAATGATAACCCAGTGTATTATATCCAATATGCTCATGCTCGTATTCATAGTATTTACAACCAAGTACGTGAAGCAGGCATTGCATTTGGTGATTATAGTCAAACTGATTTCACAACTCTTACAAGTGAAATGGAATTAGAATTAATTAAGAAATTAGCTGAATATCCAGAAGAGATAGTTCATGCTGCCGAACATCGTGCCCCTCATCGTATTGCTCGTTACTTATACGATTTGGCAAGCATGTTCCACTCCTTCTACCGTCAAGGTCGTATCATTGGCGTAGATCCAGCATTGCAACAAGCTCGTCTTGGTTTAATCACAGCGATTGCCCTCGTACTTCGTCAAGGTTTGGGCATTTTAGGTATTTCCGCTCCGGAAAAAATGTAATAAGTGGGAGGCATCATGGCAACTAAGTATATTTTCGTAACTGGCGGCGTTGTTTCTTCTCTTGGGAAAGGGATTACAGCAGCATCCTTGGGGCGTTTACTCAAAAACCGCGGTTTCAATGTAACGATTCAAAAATTTGACCCATACATTAATATCGACCCTGGTACGATGAGTCCTTACCAACATGGCGAAGTATTTGTAACCGATGATGGTGCTGAAACAGACTTGGACTTGGGGCACTATGAACGCTTTATCGATATTAATCTTAGTAAGCGTTCTAATATTACTGCTGGTAAGGTATATTGGTCTGTTATCAATAAAGAACGTAAGGGTGACTATTTAGGTAGCACTGTGCAAGTTATTCCTCACGTTACAAATGAAATTAAACAAAATGTATACCGTGTAGGTAAAGAAGATAATGCAGATGTAGTTATCACTGAAATCGGTGGTACTGTCGGCGATATTGAAAGCTTGCCATTCATGGAGGCGATTCGCCAAGTCAAAAAGATGTAGGTCGTAACGATGTATTGTATATTCACGTTACATTGGTACCATACATCAATGCAGCGGGTGAGCTAAAAACAAAACCTACTCAACACAGCGTAAAAGAATTGCGTGGTATTGGTATTCAACCAGATATCTTGGTATGTCGTAGTGAAAAACATATTTCCGACGAAATGAAGGAAAAGTTGGCATTGTTCTGCGACGTAGAACCAGCGGCTGTAATTGAAAACCAAACTTGTGATTCCATCTATGAAGTACCATTGATGATGCAAGACCAAGGCCTTGATGATATTGTTATCAAAAAATTGGGCCTCGAAGAACGCCCTTGCGATATGACTGCATGGAAAGAAATGGTTCATAAAATTTTGAACCCTAGCAAAGATATTACAGTAGCTATCGTAGGTAAATATGTAGCGTTGCACGATGCGTATCTTTCCGTAGCAGAAGCATTGAGTCATGCTGGTATCGAAACTGATACTAAGGTACATATTCGCTGGATTGACTCCGAAGAACTTGATGATACATCTGTTAATCCTAAAGATATCTATGAAGGTATCGATGGCATCGTAGTACCTGGTGGCTTTGGATCTCGTGGTGTAGAAGGTAAAATCCGCACAATTCAATACGCTCGTGAAAACAATATTCCATTCTTGGGCCTCTGCCTTGGTATGCAATCTGCAGTAATGGAATTTGCTCGTAACGTATGTGGTATGGAAGGTGCCACTTCTAGCGAATTCGATGAAGATGCTAAATATAAAGTAATAGACTTGATGAGTGACCAAGTTGACGTAGATAAAAAAGGTGGTACAATGCGCCTTGGCATCTATCCTTGTAAACTAGAAGCTGGTACAAAAGCTCGTGAAGTATATGGTGAAGATCTTGTATACGAACGTCATCGTCATCGTTACGAATTTAACAATGAATATCGTCAACAATTGAGCGATGCAGGACTTGTTATCTCCGGTACATCTCCAGATGGTCGTCTTGTTGAAAGTATCGAAGTTAAAAACCATCCATTCTTCGTGGGTACACAAGCGCATCCAGAATTAAAATCTCGTCCGAATAATGCTCATCCATTATTCCGTGGTTTTGTAGATGCGATTTTAGAACTAAAAAAATAGAGAATAGAAAATGGGTTCTATTTTATCTATTATAGGTTTATTTATATTAGCTGCACTCAAACTAGAGCAGTTTGTATATGGTAAATCGGGGAAACAACAATCTACAACTGGCTATATGGCACGGCGTGGGCTCGCTAATTTAGCAGGGTTTAATCACGTTTGATCGTTCTACTGTGAGTAGTAAGTCTGTTGTGGTACGTAAAAAGAAGGAAAGATGCTCAGAAATGAGTATCTTCCTTCTTTTACTATCGAAAAAAACTTGCAAAAAAATACATCGATATATTTAAAAAAATAACACTTGCTATTTTTAAATGATTAGTGTTATTATATAGACAAAGATAGATATAGATTTGATGTAAGTATATCAAAAGCATATAATAATCGTTAATAAAGAAAATACAAGGAGGACACAATGTCTATTATTGGTAAAAAACTTCCTGAATTTACACTTGATGCTTTCAAAAAACCTGAATTGGTAAAGGTAAGCACTGCAGATGTTTTGGGTAAATGGTCTGTATTCGTATTCTATCCAGCAGACTTTACATTTGTTTGCCCTACAGAATTAGAAGACGTACAAAACTCTTATGCTGAATTAAAAGAATTGGGTTGCGAAGTTTACTCTGTATCCTGCGATTCCGAATTCGTTCATAAAGCATGGTCTGATGCTTCTCCAAGCATTAACAAAATCGAGTACTACATGTTAGCTGATAAAAAACATGAATTGGCTGATTTCTTCGATGTATTCCAAGAAGAATCTGCTATGGCTTACCGTGGTACATTCGTAGTAGATCCTGAAGGTATCGTACGTACTGCTGAAATCCATGATATGGGTATTGGCCGTTCCGCTGAAGAACTTGTTCGTAAAGTACAAGCTGCTCAATTCGTAGCTAAACATGGTGACCAAGTGTGCCCTGCACGTTGGAAACCAGGTAAAGATACATTAAAACCAGGTCTTGACCTAGTAGGTAAAATCTAATATTTAGATTTACTAAACATCTCCTCAAATGACAAACTATGGGCACGGATCGTATCTCCAACGATACCGGTAAGCCCCATTACATGGTGAAATACTCTCCAATTCACCGATGTAAACCTCATATAACAAACTACAAACTATACGCAAAAAGACCAGCCTTTGGGCTGGTCTTTTTGTCGTTAATAGTGCACAGTAAATATGACATCTTATAATATTTCATAAAGCCCTTTAACTAAGTAGGAAATAAGGCCTTGCATTTTTTTACCCTTTTGTATTCTATAATAATATTAATTCCTAGTAATATACAAGGTTTTATGTGAAAAGCATAGGACATGTATTGTTAATACGTTCAAGAGACGTTAGCTTTTACAAAGAAAGGCAAGATACATGAGAATTTCTACAAAAGGGAGATATGCATTGATGGTTCTCATCGACTTAGCAGAACAAGGTCTTGAAAAACCTGTTTCATTGCGTTCTGTAGCGGAGAGACAAGGCATATCTGAAAAATATTTAGAAGGTATTGTAGCTCGTTTAGGTACAGCTAAATTAGTAGATAGTATTCGTGGTAAGTACGGTGGATATAGATTATCTAAGAAACCTAGTGAATATACAATTATTGAAATTTTGATGGCTACCGAAGAATCGATGGCGATTATATCTTCATTAGATGAAGGTGTATCTACAGATGATGTCATCAATGAACGTACTGTTGGTTTTTGGGCTGGGTTGCAGAACTATATTCATGATTATCTTGCAGGCGTTACATTGCAAGATGTGATTGATGGTACGTATGCAAAGCTAGATACAAAATATGACAATTGGGATGGTTCTATTTAAATAATTTAGTTAAATTTATTTCATATTATGCATAATATCCATATAAGGAGTGTTGATTATGTCTAAAATTGCAAAATCTTTCGTTGAATTAATTGGTAAAACACCATTGTTAGCAGCTACTCGTTTTGGTGAAAGTGTAGGTGCTGAGGCTAATATTCTTACTAAACTTGAATATTTTAATCCAGGCGGTTCTGTAAAAGATCGTATTGCAGCTGCAATCATTCAATCTGCTATAGCTTCTGGTGAATTGCAACCTGGTGGTACGATTGTAGAGGCTACATCTGGTAATACAGGTATTGGTTTATCTGCAGTAGGCGCTGCACTTGGTTACAAGGTTGTCATCGTAATGCCGGAAACAATGTCTATTGAACGTCGTAAATTGATGCTTGGCTATGGTGCTCAACTCGTATTAACTGATGGCGCTCTCGGCATGAAGGGTGCTATTGCGAAAGCAAAAGAAATCGTCACAGCTACAGCTGGTGCGGTAGAGGCTGGACAATTTGTAAATCAAGCAAACCCAGCTATTCACTATAAAACAACTGGCCCTGAAATCTGGGGTGATACTGATGGTGCAGTAGATATCTTTGTTGCCGGTATTGGTACTGGTGGTACATTAACTGGTACAGGTCGTTATTTAAAAGAACAAAATCCAGATGTAAAGGTTGTTGCTGTAGAACCAAAAGATTCTGCTGTATTATCCAATGGTAAACCAGGTCCCTCATAAAATCCAAGGCTTAGGTGCAGGTTTTATTCCTGAAACATTGGATACTAATATCTATGATGAAATCATTTCAGTTGCTAATGATGATGCATTTAAAACATCTCAAGAATTTGGTCATACACAAGGTATTCTTGTTGGTATTTCCTCTGGTGCTGCTTTATGGGCTGCTGCTGAATTGGCAAAACGTCCTGAAAATAAAGGGTAAGAATATCGTTGTTATCCTTCCTGATACAGGGGAACGCTACTTGTCCACTGCTTTATTCCCAGAAGAATAATTAAATACACTAGTATAGAATATATGAGGCGTCCTATGAGGGCGCCTCTTGTATTATTCAAGAGGTAAAAAAGGAACTGCCGCAGCAGTTCCTTTTTGTGTTATGGTAAGTATTAAATTATGATTATCTATCGTATTTAACGATAGTATCCATCCAGTTAAACAGTATCTTCTAGATCATAGTCACCAGAATGGTCTACATTAAATGGTGTAGACATGTCTACTTTATAGCCTAAATTTTGAGCACGTGTGCCTACAATCAATGGAATTGCAATCGATGTATTACTATCGGCAGTACCGTAACGGATACGATAGAATTGTGCATTTGTCGCTGCTGGAGAACCAAGATAGTTCATGGGATTCATCATAGTAACGACCTTAGCATTTTCTACATATACATCTTGATTTGATGTTGTATCATGTAATGCTGCAGTGATTGTAAAGTGGTTATTATCTGTCGTGCTTGTGCCAAACAGACTATTTTTCACCAGAGTCGTTTGCACGAGCGTCAAATGCACCAGGTGCTTTGGAACGGCTTACAAATTGATTATATACATCCCAGTTGATGTCTTTGATGGCACCTGTTTTTATTATCCCGTACTAAATATGTATGTCTAGATAAATCAGTACCTTGCGCTTGTGCTTTATTAGCTGCATCAATGATGAAAGTTTTCACATAGGACTTAAATGTACCATTACCATTCTTATCTAGTTTTAAGATACGTCCCATAGAGTCATGTAATTGTAAATTGTTTACATAATCAGGGAAACGTTCCTTAAGTAAATTAGAGTAAGCAAGATCGTCAGCATTCAAGTTTACACGTTGTATTGTGCGTTTTGGTGGAGCAGCGGCACCACCTACATTAGCTTGTGGCAATTCGCCTTGTCCCATAGATACTTTGTTGAAGGATGTAATACCACTATAACTCCATTCGTATGCCATATCTGCGGCATCAAGGTTTGTGATAGGAGCATATGCAGAAACTGCATACACATTGGTTGGTGCTGTAGCAGCACCTAATGCTTGTAAATATGGTTGGAAGTCAGAGCTATTACCCGTAGCACCTTGTAATAAGGATACAGCACCACCAGCACTTGTACCATTTGTAATTATACGATTTGCATTACCTGGAATAGCCGCATTATTGGCGTGTAAGTATGCTGTTGCAGCTTGTAAGTCAACGATAACTGCCGGTGCTTTACCTATAAAGTTGCCATCAGAGGCTTTGTTTGTACGGCCTCGAGTCGCAGGAGAGGCTACTACATAACCTCGAGATAATGCGTAAAGAACACTATTAGGTTTACCATTTTCTACTTTTGGTGCCATAGCTTGACTTGGCATATAACCGCCTACTGCATTTGGCATGAAGATAGGGGCTGTTTGTGTATTGTAACCATTAACTGTACCGTTGTTGAAGTATTCTTCTGGTACATAAATATTCATGTATTGTTGATCGATGTCGATTGGATTAGCCACATAAGGGATATATTCAAAAGCACGATACTTAATTTCCTTGTTATCTATAGTAGAAGACCTGGATTCGTAATTTTTTACGTCGAAGGCAAGGCTAATCTTTGCAGATGTATCTGCTTGTAAAGGAGGCTCCATTGGTTGAGATAAAATATTTTTTTCATCCATTGCATTAGAGCCTTTCGTGGATGCTTGATTACGAGCATCTACATAAGATTGTGGTAACTTAGGCTCCTGTGCTTGCTTAGCTTCATCCTCGGCCTTTGCTTTTGCTTCAGCAGCTTCTTTTGCCTTAGCAGCAGCTTCTGCCTCAGCTTTAACTTTAGCTTCTGCTTCAGCTTGCGCCTTAGCAGCAGCTTCTGCCTCAGCTTTGGCTTTAGCCTCCGCTTCTGCTTGTGCCTTAGCAGTAGCTTCTGCCTCGGCCTTAGCTTTAGCCTCCGCTTCTGCTTGTGCCTTAGCAACAGCTTCTGCCTCAGCTTTGGCTTTAGCCTTCGCTTCTGCTTGTGCCTTAGCAGCGGCTTCTGCCTCGGCCTTAGCTTTAGCCTCCGCTTCTGCTTGTGCCTTAGCAGCGGCTTCTGCCTCGGCCTTAGCTTTAGCCTCCGCTTCTGCTTGTGCCTTAGCAGCAGCTTCTGCCTCGGCCTTAGCTTTAGCCTCCGCTTCTGCTTTAGCTCTAGCAGCAGCTTCTGATCTAGCTTTCGCAGCAGCTTCTTCAGCTTCTAGTCGAGCTCTTTCGGCATCTGCTTCGGCTTGCTCTGCAGCAATACGCTCTTGTTCCGCAAGAATAGCGGCCTGACGTTCTTGTTCAGCCTTAATAGCCGCTTGGCGTTGAGCCTCAGCTTGTTCAGCCGCGATGCGCTCTTGCTCCGCACGAATAGCGGCCTGACGTTCTTGTTCTGCTTTAATAGCCGCTTGGCGTTGAGCCTCAGCTTGTTCAGCCGCGATGCGTTCTTGCTCCGCACGAATAGCGGCCTGACGTTCTTGTTCTGCTTTAATAGCCGCTTGGCGTTGAGCCTCAGCTTGTTCAGCCGCGATGCGCTCTTGCTCCGCACGAATAGCGGCCTGACGTTCTTGTTCTGCTTTAATAGCCGCTTGGCGTTGAGCCTCAGCTTGTTCAGCTGCGATGCGTTCTTGTTCCGCACGAATAGCGGCCTGACGTTCTTGTTCGGCTTTCATAGCCGCTTGGCGTTGAGCCTCAGCTTGTTCAGCTGCGATACGTTCTTGCTCCGCACGAATAGCGGCCTGACGTTCTTGTTCTGCTTTAATAGCCGCTTGGCGTTGCGCCTCAGCTTGTTCAGCCGCGATGCGCTCTTGTTCTGCTGCTTGACGTTGAGCTTCAGCAATACGAGCTTGTTCAGCTTGGATTGCCATTTGTCGTTGTTGTTCTGCTAGAATAGCCGCTTGGCGTTGCGCCTCTTCTTGTTTTTCCGCAACAATGCGATGATCAACTTGATCTACAACTGCTTCACTTTCTTTTTGTGCTGCTTCTTCCGCTGCAAGTTGTGCTAGTCTTTCCCGTTCAGCACGTTGAATATCGCGAATTGTTAAGTTTTGCTTTGCTACTACTGATTTAGTAGTTGTTGTATTAGCAACTACTAATGGCGTAGTAGACTGTTCTTGTACAACTACCGGTGTGCGTTGTACCTGTGTAGTTTGTATTTGTTGCTTACCATCTACTTGTTTTTCTACAACAACTGGTTCAGTTTTACGCTGTACATTGATTAGGCTGTGCATTGCCAAAGTTGGCTCCATCACAGTTTTTGTTTCTTTGTTAACCACGTATTGCGGTTGTGATACAGCCATATGTTGTGCAGATAAAGCTTTTGCTGTATCTGGTACTGGAATTGGACGCACACGAGGGATTAGTGGCGTAACCTTTGGTACAGATGGTGTAGTTGGTAGGGTTGATTGAGTAGCCAGTGGTTTTGCGATTGGTACCGCTACACTTGTAGAGGCTTGTGTCGTTGATTCAGTGGTAGTACTCGGACCTACTAAATCATTCATGTTGAGGATAGGGGCTGCATAGGCAACACCACCCAAAGCTGCTGCTGCTAAAAAGGCGGCAGTAACTTTACATTTCCTAGATGATTTCATGAATTAATTCTCCGAACTAGATTTCAAAAAATAGTTTATAATTTTAAAGTTTATTTATCTTTATATAGTCTAACATAAATCGAAGTAATTGTATACTTTATTGAGTTCTAGCAAAAATATGGGGATGAAAATAATTCCTAGATATTTACAAAAAAATATAAAACAATTTAAAGTAAAAAACTATATGATTAATAATTATAGTGAGATATAGAAAAAAAGTCCCTATGTACTTTTTATGACATAGGGACTTAGAAGTTTTACTATAAGTTTCTTATTATATTTATGGCTTTCACTATATAAATAAGAATTTATATAGTAACATATTATTTATTTAATCTTGGTTTTACAATAGCCAAGATAATGCAAGCTATGATAGAGCCAATTGCAATAGATGCAAGGTACATCAATGGGTTGCCAATCGTTGGCACTACAAAGATGCCACCGTGAGGTGCGCGTAATGTGCATTCAAAGAACATGGATAAAGCGCCTGCTGTACCAGCACCGATGATGCAAGATGGTAATACGCGGATAGGATCTGCTGCTGCAAATGGGATAGCGCCTTCTGTAATGAAAGAAAGCCCCATAATGTAGTTAGTGATACCAGATTTACGTTCTGCTTCTGTGAAACGATTAGGGAAGAATGTAGTACAAAGAGCGATTGCCAATGGAGGAACCATACCGCCGGCCATAACTGCTGCCATGATACCATATTCACCAGTTGCTAAGGCACCAGTACCGATTACATAAGCGGCTTTGTTTACAGGGCCACCCATATCAACAGACATCATAGCGCCGAAGATAAGACCTAACAATACACGGCTAGTAGTACCCATTGTTTGTAAGGCGTTCATAAGCCATTCGTTTCAAGGCAGATACAGGTGGGTTAATGATAAATGTAATGGCAATACCGATAAATAATACACCAAGTACAGGATAGAAGAGAACTGGTTTAGTACCTTCTAAGGATTGAGGTAAGCCAGAAACGAGTTTTTTCACAAGTAATACTAAATAACCTGCTGCAAAACCTGCAATTAAAGCACCTAGGAAACCAGAGCCTCCTTGGTTAGCTAATAAGCCACCCACAAAACCGGCTACTAGACCAGGACGATCGGCAATACTCATAGCAATGTAGCCTGCTAAAACTGGTAACATAAAGCCAAGGATGCACCGCCGATTTTCATTAGGAATGCAGATAATGGTGTGCCAGAGCCGAAGCCAGAAGGGTTCGTTGGATTAAATGTATCGAATAAGAAGGCTAAAGCGATTAAGATACCGCCACCAATAACGAATGGAAGCATGTGGGATACACCATTCATCAAATGTTTGTAGATTTGGCGACCAAAGCTGTCTGACGCATCCACAGTAGATGCTGCATTATCTTTGTCAGCTTGAGACATATGATATATTGGTGCTGTGTTGGACATAGCTTCACGTAATAATTCTTCTGATTTATTAATACCGTTTGCAACCTTAGTTTGAATCATTGGCTTGCCATCAAAGCGGGCCATTTCAACTTGGCGATCGGAAGCAACGATGATGCATTTGGCATGTTCGATTTCTTCAGCTGTAAGTGCGTCTTTAATGCCAGAGGCACCATTTTTTTCAACCTTTAGAGAAATCCCCATCTCTTTTGCTTTACGTTCTAAGGATTCAGCTGCCATATATGTGTGTGCAATACCGGTAGGACAACCGGTAACAGCTAATACATCGAAATGCGGATTATCTACTGATACCTTAGGAACTACCTTTTCGATAGCCTCTGTAGCTTTTGCTTCGATAGCATCGGTAATGCTTGGTGCTTTTTCATCTTCCGTCTTGATATAGCCTTCTACAGATGGATCAAAGTTGCCTTCTTCTTTGGCAGTGATAAGTTCTAGAAAACGGTCAACTGTAGCAGCTTGGATGAGAGCGTTTTTGAAGTCTGGATCAATCACCATAGTTGCTAATTTGCTCAATACTTCTACATGGGTATCAGCTGCACCTTCTGGAGCTGCAATCATAAAGAACAAGCGCGATGGTTGTCCATCAAGGGCATCGAAATCAACACCGTTTGGTACTACCATAGCGGCTAAACCTGCCTCTTTTACGCCATTGGATTTAGCATGAGGTGTGGCAATACCGTCGCCAAGGCCAGTAGAACCGGATTCTTCGCGGGCAAAGACAGCTCTAAGTATTCTGCCTTGTCAGATAGGTTGCCGCCTTTATCCATTAAATCACCTAGAGTGTAAATGGCATCCGCTTTGTTAGTTGGTGATGCATTCAGCAGGATTGATTGGGGCTTTAATAAATCAGTAATCTTCATGTGTGTACTCCTTACTGTACATATATAATGAATAATAAAATTAACGAATGGTGTTAAGCAAGGTGAGGACCTCGTCCTTGGTGGCTAGATTCTCCGAAAAGGCTGAAGCAGAGCCTGTTGCAATACCCCAATAGAGGGCTTGTTGTAAATCTTGGGTGTTGAGGTATCCAGTCATGAAACCAGCTACCATAGAATCGCCGGCACCAACGGAGTTAATAAGCGTTCCTTTAGGCGCAGGACTTGTATAGACAGTACCATCAGCGGATACCAAGATAGCACCGTCTCCAGCCATGGAGATGAGCACATGTTGTGCACCTTGGGACTGTAATTTTTTAGCTGCAGTGACTAAATCATCTTTTGTAGACAATGTACGTCCAAAGATTTCGCTTAATTCGTGATTGTTTGGTTTGATTAAAAATGGTTTGTATGGCAATACACGAGTTAATAGATCCTCAGTTGCATCTACAACGATACGAATGTGTTTATGGGCTAAGCGCTCCATAATGATTTCGTACATATCGTTTGGAAGGCTAGATGGGATGCTGCCAGCTAAGATTAATGTATCTTGATCTGTTAATGCATCAAGTTGGGCGTATAAGGCCTGTAGTTCATCATCTGCTATGATAGGCCCACGACCATTAATTTCAGTTTCTTCGTCACATGCTTTTACTTTAACATTGATACGTGTTAGACCTTCCTTGAGGCGAATAAAGCTTTCACGTACACCAAAATTATTGAGTTGACGTACGATTTCATCCCCCGTAAAGCCAGCGATAAAACCGAGTGCCGTCGTATCCATACCTAGGTTATTGAGGACGATGGATACATTGATACCCTTGCCACCGCCCAGCACATATTCTTGTTCGGTTCGATTGATAGTGCCTGGTGTTAGATGGTCTAAGCGAACGATATAATCCAATGCAGGATTGAAAGTAATCGTATAAATCATAAGTTTTCCTCTATATTTCGTATAAATAGAATGTATTAATGGATTTGTTGTTCCTTGCGTCGCAAGCGATACCAATAGATAAGTGGTACTAAGTATAAGAAGAACGCAAATGGTACGTAACCTGCGGGTGAGACATCCATCATAATGACAGGTACGAGCGCCGCAATATTCCATGGTTGTAAGGCTGCAATAAGAATGCCGCTGTTTCAAAGTCTAGCATAACGTCTTCGTCATGAATGCGTTCTTTTGCATAGGTGGTACGCATAATCGAATGCGTCATGATTACCGCAATTGCTTGACTACAACCTAGAGCACCTGTAATAAATGCAATTAGTACATTCGACACAAAGAGTTTGGCGCGACCTGATACGTGTTGTAAAAGGCTGCGAATATCATTCCAGAATCCAACGCCTTCTAGCATGCCAGAAATGGAGCAAGCCATGAAAATAGAGAGTGTTGGAACCCACATAGTTTTGAGGCCACCGCCGTGGATGATGTTAGCCAGTGGATTATAATCAGGAAGCTTAAAACCTGTTACACTAAACTGTAGAATTTCTAGTGCTGTGTAATTTTGGTGTATTACTGCAAGTATAGCTGCAGACAAAGCACTAATGCCGATAGGCCAACGTATAGATAGTCTTGTAGGCAATAGCCCAATTACAATGAGTACAGGAATCCATAATGTCCAATGAATATTGAAGATGAGATGGATTGTATCTGGTAAATAATTGTTGGTATAGTCTAGTGGAAACCATAAGGATAAGAGTGCATATAATATGCAGCTGATGATAAGTGCTGGTATGCTATCTCGAAACATGATAGGAATATTGCTGTTAACCTTAGTATGAGTAAGGGCCGCCACTAGAGAGGCACTAGAGGATAAGGGTGAGTTACGATCACCTACATAGGCGCCTGCTATAATGGCACCGGCAACCATATCGATAGGTAGATTACCTGCTTTTGCAATCGTAATTAATACAATCCCTATAGTCCCCACTGTACCAAGGGATGTACCTAGTAGCATGCTCACACCAGATGTAATTAAGAAGGCATAGATGATGAATAGATTTGGGTTGATTAATTCTATACCTGATGCAATAATCATGGGAATAATACCAGATGCCTGCCACATGGCAGTTAACCATCCGATGAGCAAAAATATTTGCATCACTACAATGGATGACTTTGCACTCGTCCAGGACATACACAGTAAGTGTTTCAGTTGATAGCCTTGGCGGTATAGCGCGTATGCAAGGCTTAGCCATACGAAGATTAATGCATAACCAATAGGTAAATTATAGGTTACAGCGCTTAAAATAATGATGATAGAAACGAATAATGCTATGACTAATCCTATGTTGGTAGGTATCAGGGCACGTCCCTGTTTATACTTTATGTACCCTTGTAATAGTAATTGTAACCATTTCATATTATTTGATAGGAAGTTCTGTTTCGAATACTTCCTCAGCCGGACCTGTCATAAGAACCGTGCCATCCTCTAAATAACTGATATGCAATGTACCAAGATATAATTCTACATCTACTTCACGACCTGTAAGACCTTTTTCGTGAGCCATGACCGCAGATGCACAAGAACCAGTACCGCATGCCAGTGTAGCACCAGCACCGCGCTCCCAAGTGCGAACCTTGATGTGATGGTCGTTGACTACCTCGATGTAGTTTACATTCGTATTGGCTGGAAATACATCGTGTTTTTCAAGGATAGGACCCTGTGTTGTTACTGGTGCTTTAGTAATATCGTCAATGAAAACCTCAGTATGAGGTACACCGAGAAGAACGGAACTAACAGTAACTGTTTCACCATTTACATCGAGGTCCACATCAATAACTTTGTCCATTTCTACATTAATCGGAATATCGTGGCTATTAAAGAATGGGTTCCCCATGTCTACAGTTACTTGGGTAACCACACCATTATCAATGGTCAGTGTAGGTTTCATGACCCCTGCTAAGGTTTCGATGGTGAAAGTTTCTTTTGTAGTTTCACCGTACTCATAGGCATATTTGGCAAAGCAACGAATGGCATTACCGCACATTTCGGCTTCGCTACCATCAGAGTTAATGATACGCATACGCACATCACATGTGTCGGATGGAACTAGGATAGCAAGACCATCAGCACCGATACCGGTGCGGCGGTCGCTATAGGCGAATAGCGAGGTCTGTGTAATCCTTAGTTTTTTTCCCTGTGGATCAGAAAAGAGGATAAAAATCATTTCCGAGACCATGCATCTTTGTTAATTTCATAAATTCTCCTATTCACAGTCGCATTTCAATTAGCGACATTTTCCTTAGAATAGAGTAGACTTTCACTATGATGCTCGTGAAAGTCTACGGTTAAATATATAATATAACATTATATCACAGAATATATTATATAATAGTAGTTCTCTTTATTGTTCCATGTAAAAATGTTAAAATATAATGTAATGTAGTTTATCAGTATAGAAAGAGGATCACACATGCGAATTCAAGGGATTTCTGGATCTCGAGGTGTTGCCGTTGGCAATGTGTACAAATATATACAAGAAGAAATAGTTATACCTGATTATGAGGTAGCAGAAGACCAAGTAGAGGCCGAGATTGCTAAGTTTGCCACTGCTATGGCGGCTACACTCAAGCAATTGGATACCATTCGACAAAAAGCATTAGTTGATATGGGGGCTGATGAGGCCGCTATTTTTGAAGCACATATGCAAATCGCTCAAGACCCGTCTTTATCAGATGGTATTAAAGCCCTAGTAGAATCATCAAAGATGAATGTTGTAGCTGCTACAGCACAAACCATTGAAACGTTTGCGGCTATTTTTATAGGTATGGATGATCCATATATGCGTGAACGCGGTGCAGATATCAAAGATATTGGTGACCGCTTGATGCGAAATATGCTCGGTATGAACCCTCGTGGTTTATCTCATATCTCTGGCGAGGTTATCATTGTCGCTCAAGACTTAGCTCCGTCTGATACAGCATCACTCGATAAATCCGTGGTAAAAGGGATTGTCACAGCGGCTGGTGGCCCTACATCTCATGCGGCTATCATGGCTCGCACCTTGGAGATTCCTGCTGTTATGGGCGTTGGTGATATTGAAGGATTTGCTGACGATGTGCGTGCTGTTGTACTTGGCACTGATGGTGAAGTGATTACGGAACCATCTGATGAGGAATGGGACCGCTATACAAAAGAAGCAGCGTTATTCCAAGAGGAATTGAAACGTCTAAAAGACTCTGCAAATTTAGAAGCTGTTACAAAGACGGCCATCATGTTGATTTATTTGGCAATATCGGCAAATCTAAGGATGCAGACCATGCATTGACGATGGGGGCTCAAGGTATTGGCCTATATCGTACCGAATTCCTCTATATGGAAAACGATGAATTGCCTACAGAAGATGTGCAATTCGAGGAATATAAAAAAGTAGCTGAGGCGATGCATAGCAATCCTGTTATCATCCGCACCATGGATATTGGTGGCGATAAGGAATTGAAATGTCTTGATTTACCAGAGGAAATGAATCCATTCCTCGGCTATCGTGCGATTCGTATTTCCCTAAATCGCCCCGACATATTCAAGGCTCAATTACGTGCACTTCTTCGCGCTAGTGTTTTTGGGGATATTCACATCATGTATCCTATGATTGCCTCTGTAGAAGAGGTGAAAGCAGCCAACGAGATGCTTGACGAATGTAAAAAAGAATTGATTGCTGAAGGTGTAGCTTTCAATACAGATATTAAAGTAGGTATCATGATTGAGGTTCCTGCAGCGGCGGTGATTTCCCCAATCTTGGCTAAATACGTTGACTTCTTTAGCATTGGTACCAATGACCTTTGTCAATATACATTGGCCGTAGACCGTATGAATGAAGCAATTGGTAATTTATACCAACCATTGCATCCTGCTGTATTGCGTCTCATCAAACATGTTATCGATGCGAGCCATGATCAAGGTAAATTTACCGGTATGTGTGGTGAGTTAGCTGGCGATCCAGTAGCTACAATGATTTTATTGGGCTTAGGACTTGATGAATTCTCAATGACTGCTTCGTCTATTCCGTTGATTAAAAGTATTTTGCGCTCTGTTACAAAGGCAGAATGTGAAGAACTCGCTCAAAAAGCATTGTCTATGGATACAGCGGAAGAAATAACAGCTTATGCAAAATCGGTACTTGCTGAAAAAGGATTAGCATAGATCAGCAGCTTTCATAAAAACAAACTTGAATTTGATATGGATAAACTGATACAATACCTATATTAATAAGCAAAGATATTAGGCGTTCTAGCACGCTGCGTAGAAAGAGGTAACTCATGAAAGAAGTAACAGTAGAAATTACAAACGAATCTGGTTTACATGCTCGCCCTGCGACGGCATTCACACAATTGGCTGCTAAATTCGCATCCAAATTGACAATCGCAGCTAATGGCAAAACTGCAGATGCTAAATCCATTTTGACTGTATTGACATTGGGCGCTACAAAAGGTACATCCGTAGTATTAACTGCTGATGGCGCAGATGAAGATGATGCGTTGGCAGCACTTAGTAAGTTCTTAACAACAAACCACGACTAATACAAACGAGGGTTATAGGACAAAAAGTGTGTGTGACTAATCCCAATAAGTTGGAAATCTGTAGACATATGTAGCTCATTCCAAACAGGAGCATCACCCCATTGAGGGATTGAACGATCTATTTGGCAATAACTAGATAACCGTTTGTAGATAGCAGCAATCGATTCATCTGTAGGCATACAATTTAATATATCTGAAATAGAAAGCGGTCTTGGTGAGTGCATATAGCACCACCAATAGACCGCTTTTAGTCTTCTTTCAAGTGAAAGGCCCCTATGAGCCCGTAACATACTTCTTAGTTGAGCATTTACTCCACCTTCAATACGATTATTTGTTGTAGGTACTTTAATATCAATGTATTCCAAAAATGTAAATAAAGTTTGTTGCCTAATCAGGCGCCATAATGATAATTCAGCTTTAAGCAAACGCTCATGTGTAGAGCGTTTATTTCCGAATTCATCAATCGTCATTTCTCGTAAAAAATCAGAATATGTCATTCGCCACGCTGAAAGCTCATTAATCCATATAAAGGCTTGATCCATTGTTTTCACATTAAATAAAGCTTTGGCAAGACTATAAAGGTCTTTCCCAGCTAACGTTTTAGGTCTACTTGTCGTATATCGTCTAACCTGACAAAAAATGTGAAACAGGCATCTTTGGTGACTGCTATGAGGCCAAACTTTACGTAATGCTTTAGGCAAACCATTAGCACCATCAGACACAACGACTTTAGGTTCGGCAATCCGTTCCATTAAACACTGCCAAGCTCTAGCATGCTCATAACGACAGACATACCATCCTAGAACATGAGTATCATTGCAACAAATCAAAACACATAAATTTCTAGCTAAGTAAATTCCATCAAGATATACCACATCATGTACTTCTTCCACTTTTGGTGGCAATGGCCATATGGACCAAAAATTTAGCGGTTTTTACGCCTGAATGTACGACCTTTACCAGGCATATCAGCTTGAATATCGGTGCTGAATAACCAATTCAAGAATAGGTTTAACTCTTTACTTAATTTATTAATTTTTAACGGTAAATGCCACCTTACAATATTTGCAAAACCAACGCTGAGAACCAGATTTTTAAAACACCATGTTTAATACATGTTTCATTACAATCAGGACATTTTATTTGTCGCATAAACTCTTCCTCCATATTTGTTTATATATAGGAAGATATAACCTCATTTTAGTCAGTAATTACAAGGGTTAACTGAAGTTTTCACACACACTTTTTGTCCACCCTCAAACTTCTTCAGAAAAAGATTAAACCCTTATAACACTGGATATTTACTAGTGTTATAAGGGTTTTTACTCACACTTTTTGTCCTATAAGCCACAAACGAAAGAGGCAATATCCAGAATTTAGGATATTGCCTCTTTTTATTTTCCCATGTTAGCGAAACGCTCCACGGCGAGTGTAAAATCATTTATTGTTTTATCTACATCACCATGTTGAATGCCATCACGTACACAGTGATTGATATGTCCTTCTAGAACCACTTGGCCAACCTTATGCAATGCAGACTTTGCAGCATTGATTTGGGATAGCACGTCTTCACAAGGAATGTCTTCTTCAATCATTCGATCAATAGCTTGCACTTGACCTAAAATTTTTCGCAATCGACGATGTAGATTGTCTGAATCCATACACTGTTTCATAATACTCCTCCAATTGGGCATGTTTTATCATCCTATTCATTATACGCTATTATATACATTAATTACAATATATAACCATGCATAAAATAGATGACTTGTGATACAATACAATCAATATATAATGAGTTGTATTATAGACATTTTATTTGTGAAAGTATATATAATCAGAAATCTGTTATGACACAGATATGGGTGAATGTATGTTTATATTTCGACTGTTACGCCGTTTGGTTCTTATAATCTGTATAATCTTGGGTGCTATATACGCATATGATGCGTATCAAAGCTATCAAGGTACAAATCGTGTCAGTAAGGCGCACACAACTGTAGAACAGACGATTGAAAAAAATGAAGATACCTTAAGCCGTTGGGAACGTATATATCGCATGCTTACCTTTAAAGAAAAGGTTGAAATTGCACTGTATCAACGAGTTTCAAAGGATACATGGGTAAAATCGGATGTTATTCCAGATAATGCAAAACGGGCACTCATCGCTATAGAGGACAAACGCTATTACAAACATGGTGCTATCGATGTACTCGGTGTATCCCGTGCTCTCTATGTAAACACAGTGGCTGGAGAAACTGTTGAGGGGGGCAGCACGATAACACAACAATTGGTAAAAAATTTATTCTTATCCTCAAAACGAACGATGACTCGTAAAGCAGAGGAAGCGATTCTTGCTATTGAGATGGAACATTACTATAGTAAGGATGAAATTTTGACGATGTATTTGAATACTGTCTATTATGGTCATAATTTCTATGGTATTAAAGAAGCAGCGGAAGGATATTTTGGAACAAGCCCTAGCCGTTTGACATTAGGTCAGTGTGCTATGCTGGCGGCTTTGCCTAATGCACCATCCTATTTAGACCCTTATACAAACTATAAAGGGGCGAAGGCTCGCCAAAAGCTGGTGCTCGAACAAATGGTAGACCAAGGCATGATTACACAAGCTGAGGCTGATTATGCGTATACACAAGATTTAGGTTTAGACAATTAAATATAAAACGGTGGACTTTCAAAGAATCTATAAAGTGAAATGGCTGTGTGCTTATTAGATTTCAATTAGATATGGATTCTAGGAAAGTCTTTTCGATTCCGAAATATATAATAAAGATGAATAAAATTTCTGCTTGCATTTATAAATATACAATGATATACTAACACCTGTAGTCGATAAGACATGAGGAATTCATAATGAATTCGTAGTATAATAATAGTAATTGGTATAATTCATACCTAGTATAATTTAGTTTATGAGGTGTTATCATGGGCAAAGCAAATAAAGTTGTACTCGCATATTCTGGTGGTTTAGATACATCTGTTATCATTCCTTGGTTAAAAGAAAACTATGGCGCTGAAGTTATCGCTGTTTGCGTAGATTTAGGTCAACCAGAAGATTATGATGCAGTTGAGAAAAAAGCAATTAAATCTGGTGCATCTAAAGCGTACATCGTTGATGCTAAAGAGGAATTCGTTAAAGATTATGTATGGCCTACAGTAAAAGCAGGTGCAATTTATGAAGGTAAATATTTATTAGGTACTTCCTTCGCTAGACCTTTGATTGGTAAAATCCTTGTAGATATTGCTGAGAAAGAAGGCGCTGATGCCATCGCTCATGGTGCGACTGGTAAAGGTAATGACCAAGTTCGTTTTGAGTTAGCTATCAAAGCATTGGCTCCGAATATGAAAATCATCGCTCCTTGGAGAGAATGGGATTTGAAATCTAGAACAGACTGCATGGAATATGCAGCTAAACATGATATTCCAGTTGTAGCTACGAAATCCCATCCATATTCCATGGACCAAAACGTATGGCATTTATCCCATGAAGGCGGGGACTTAGAAAATCCAGCAAATGCTCCTAAAGATGATGTATATTTGGTAACACACACACCTGAACAAGCTCCTGATGAAGCTGGTTATGTAACTGTAACTTTCAAAGACGGCGTACCTGTAGCTGTTGATGGTCAAGAAGGTACTCCTCTACAATTGTTAGAAACTCAACGAAATCGGTGCACACTATGGCGTAGGCGTTGTAGATATCGTTGAAAATAGATTGGTTGGCATGAAATCCCGTGGCGTGTATGAAAACCCAGGTGGATCCATCATCATGTATGCTCACAGAGAACTTGAATACCTCTGCCTCGATAGAGCTACATTCCACTATAAAGAGCTCATTGCTAACAAATATGCTGAACTTGTATACGATGGCATGTGGTTCGCACCATTGATGTATGCGTTGCAAGCATTCGTCGATGAAACTCAAAAAACTGTAACTGGTGATGTAAAACTTAAATTGTACAAAGGTAACATTATCTCTGCTGGTGCTACATCTCCATACTCCTTGTACAGCGAAGATTTTGTAACATTCGAAGAAGATGATGTATACAACCAAGCTGATGCGGCTGGTTTTATCAACTTGTTTGGTTTACCTCTTAAAATTAATGCATTAATGAAAGAAAAGGCAGGTAAATAATGGCTAAATTGTGGGGCGGGCGTTTCACAAAAGGCACAGATAAAGCGGTAGAGGATTTTACATCCTCTATCGCTTTTGACGCTAGAATGTACGCCGAAGATATTGCGGGCAGTAAAGCGCATGCTAAGATGTTAGCAAAACAAAATATTATCTCTCAAGAGGATTGCGATGCTATTGTGGCTGGCTTAACAAAGATTAAGGGGCAAATCGACAAAGGTGAATTCCCATTCTCTGTAGCTCTTGAAGATATTCATATGAATATTGAAAAACATTTAACCGATGATATCGGTGAGGCTGGTGGCCGTCTACATACAGGCCGTAGCCGTAATGACCAATGTGCGGTAGATTTACATATGTATGTACGTAAGGCCGTTATCGAAATGGGTGAGCTTATTGTAGATATGCAAAAGGCTTTAATTGAAACTGCTGAAAAATACAGTGATGTTATCATGCCTGGCTATACTCATTTACAACGGGCGCAACCTGTACTCTTTGGTCATCATATGATGGCCTATTTCTCTATGTTAGAACGCGATTTTGATCGTTTGCTAATGGTTTAAGCATGCAGACATTATGCCACTTGGGGCAGGTGCATTAGCTGGCTCTACGTATGGTATCGATCAAACGTATACACAAGAATTGTTAGGATTCTCTCGTATTTACGAAAATAGTATGGATGCTGTATCCGATCGTGATTATGTAGTAGAATTCTTATCCTTTGCATCTATAGTGATGATGCATTTAAGTCGCCTTAGTGAAGAGTTAATTTTGTGGTCCTCTAATGAGTTTAATTTTATTGAGCTTGATGATGCTCACTGTACGGGTTCTAGCATCATGCCACAAAAGAAAAATCCTGATGTATGTGAACTGGTACGTGGTAAAACAGGTCGTACCTATGGCCATTTATTAGGTTTATTAACTACATTAAAAGGCCTGCCACTTACTTACAACAAAGATATGCAAGAGGATAAAGAGGGCATCTTTGATGCCATCGATACGGTACACTTTGCACTATCCATCAATGCGGCTATGATTCGCGGTATGAAGGTCAATGGGGCGCATATGAAAGCTGTCCTCGATGATGACTTCTCTAATGCTACCGATATGGCCGATTACCTTGCGAAAAAAGGCGTTCCATTCCGTGAAGCTCATGAAATCGTAGGTAATGCAGTACATCATTGCATTGAAAAAGGTTGTGTACTGCTTGATCTATCCGTTGAGGACTTCAAAGCTATCTCTAATCACTTTGATGCGGATATTCTAGATGCCATTTCTATCGAAGCTTGTGTAGCAGGTCGTAACAATTACTCCGGCACAGCTCCAGAATGTGTTGAAAGACAACGTAATAATGGCAAGCAAGTTATTGCTAATGAAGAAGTACAGATTGATAGTTGGAAAGCTATTGTGAACTCTGAACAGGAGTAACAGTTTCATTTAAAATCAACTTAATCTTATATACGATATATCATTTGGCTCCACCACTTGGTGGGGCCAAATTTTTTGTGTTTCTCATTTAAAAAATGTCCTTATTGAGTGGACTGATGCTGGATAATGGTCTTGTAGTACGAAACTATAATTTGAATAGATAGGGGTTTTCTATATAATTAATCGATTAAACTGAAATAAAAATGATAGTCATATCGTTTTTCATACCGTTTCTTACCATAATAAATATGTTATTACTATAATTTTTATTCAATTCGTGTAATATGCTTTGTCCACCAATAAAGTACTTTTCATTTAACTCTTATGGTGTTATTATTAATTCGAAATAAAAATAAAAACGGTGCTTTCACATTCCCGCCCATTACAGCAGGAACTGAATGTACTTAGCGGTTTAATATATATTACAAGTGAATTATGGACGAGAAAAAATTCACCTTACGAAAGGGGATTGATACATGAAAACCACCGCTAAAAAAATGTCTGTATTCCAGCTAACCACAATGGTAGCAGCCAATATGCTAGGAGCTGGAATCATTATGTTACCAACTAATTTGGCTCAAGTTGGTACTATTTCAGTTTTGTCTTGGCTCGTGACAGCTGTGGGTGCGCTTTTATTAGCGTATATTTTTGCTAAAGCGGGTATGTTCTCCCAAATTAAGGGCGGCATGGGCGGTTATGCAGAACATCGCTTCGGTAAAACTGGACATTTTATGGCGAGCTATGCTTACAGCATATCTCTCATCATTGCTAATATAGCTATTGCAGTGTCTGCAGTTGGCTATGGCTCAGAATTCTTTGGTGTTGATCTAAATGCAACGCAAACAAGTCAAGTAACAATCGTTTTGTTATGGTTTGCAGCGATTTGAATTTTAGAGGAAATCGCTTTACAGGTCAGCTCAGCAATATTACGATTTGGGGTTGTGTTGTGCCGGTTCTTCTAATCGGTACAATTGGTTGGTTCTGGTTTAACCCAGATACGTACTTGGCGGCATGGAATCCAAACGACTTGCCGTTCTTTGAAGCAATTAAACAATCTATTGCTTTAACATTGTGGGGCTTCCTAGGATTTGAATCAGCAGCAGCAAATGCAGATGCTGTAGAAAATCCAAAGAAAAATGTGCCGATTGCAACTTTTGCAGGTACATTAGCAGTGGCGGTGATTTACATCTTGTCCACAAACGTTATGGCCGGCATTGTGCCTAACGCTGAATTACTAAATTCTAATGCACCATTTGGTCTAACATTCGCATATATGTTCAATGATACAATCGCAAATGTTATTATGGCGCTTATGATTGTTTCTTGCTGTGGTGCTTTGCTTTGTTGGCAATTCACATTGTCTCGCGTATTTAAAAATGCTGCAGAAGCAGGCTACTTCCCTAAAGTATTTGCTCGTGTAAACAGCAAGGATGCTCCTGTTCGTGGCGTATTCATCTTACTTGCTATCGAAACAATTCTTACATTGTTCACAGCAAATGACTCCTTACGCGGTCAATTCGAAACATTGGTAAACCTTGCGGTTGTAACTAATGTTGTACCTTATATCCTCTGCATTCTTGCAGTACCAACTATGATGCAAATGTCTGGCGTTGCAGAGCGCCGCATTGAACGTTTCTACATCGTTGCTGGTATCGGCGTAGTATACTGTGCTTATGCAGTATATGCGTGTGGTGTTGAAGCGATGGTTGGTAGTACTGTTGCGGTAGTTATTGGTATGTGCATCTATGTAGTGCGTAAAGGCTGGTTAGCATATCGTGCTCAACGATTACAACAAAGTATCGATTAATTGAATATTTCTCTCGTCTAATAGAGGCTATTACTTCGGTAATAGTCTCTTTTTGTTTTGATGACTGTTTGACATACTTAAAGTTATGAATATATTAAAATAACTTAGAAATATAGGCTAATTCTTAAAACTTATGAAGAAAATATATTCTATAAGTTTGGTATGCATATGCATAGATACTTATATATATTTGAAGATATGTATTCTTAATATAATATATAGTGATGTTTCATACAGAATTGTAATGTGAAATGCGACTTTGTATTTTTTGCGCGTATAATTATGAGAATATTATCTATTTATTATTTATTACCATAGGGGGTATGTGTATTGTTGGCGAGTTATAAATATAGTATATTTATAATTAATAAAGTGAATAAACTGAGTGTCGGTTTTACCGAGCGTAAAAGAGGAAAATGGGTGTAAATCCTATACTATGAAAGTAGCTGTAATGAGGAGCAATATTTCATTTTAGTGTCACTGGGAAACTGGGAAGGCAGAGATGTTGTGATGAATCAATAGTCAGAAAGCCTGCTCAATCTAATAGAATAGTATACATTTGTGTGCTATCTTTTGTTTAGGTTAGTCAGGTAGGCTAATCTTTTTTTCGCTATTTTCTTATATGGCACCATAATGTTATTGTTGGCTTTTATGTGTGTTTATGTTTATTCACTATTATGTGTTTTTATTTGAAAAGGGTATAGGAGGTGCCTATGGGCAAACGCTTTGTCAAGCAATTGGGGCAATTTATTGTCACTCTGTTTGGCATCACATTTTTGACATTTTGTCTCACCTATTTAGCTCCAGGGGATCCGGTTACCATGCTATTGGAAACGGCAGATACAATCGTATCTCAAGAACTGATTGATGAAACCCGTGCTCAATTAGGGTTAGACAAGCCGTTTATTGTACAGTATGCAAACTGGGTGGTCAATGCAGCTCAAGGTGATTTAGGGATGAGTTATTCTGCTAAAAAACCTGTAGTAGACCGTATGCTAGAATCATTACCTGGCACACTTGCGTTAGCAGGTACTGCATTGGTATTTACCATTATCTATGCTTTGCCAGCGGGGATACTGAGCGCGTACAATCGAAATAAATGGATAGATTATGTGCTGAGAAGCCTTTCCTTTGTAGGTGTATCTATGCCGACATTCTGGTTAGGACTCGTATTAATCTACATTTTCGGTTTAAAACTAGGTTTGGTGCCAATTGCATCATCTCGTGTAACAGCGACAGGTGTTATTTTGCCAGCCGTTACATTGGCGATTGTTGTAGGCTCTAAATATATGCGCCAGGTTCGCCTCGTTATCCTTGAAGAAATGCAAAGGATTATGTTATTGGTGCAAGGGCACGTGGCGTGAGTGAAATGAAGATTTTATTCGGTCATATATTACCTAATGCTGTATTGCCATTGATTACTATCTTAGGTGTTCTCATTGGTTGGTTATTGGGTGGTGTAGCGGTAGTTGAAATGGTATTCTCTTGGCCGGGTCTAGGAAACATGGCGATCTATGCCATCACCATGCGTGACTATCCGTTGATCGAAGGGTTTGTGTTATGGGTTGCCTTAGCATACATGTGTATCAATGCACTTGTTGATGCATCATATGTTCTATTAGACCCTAGATTAAAAAGGGAGAGAGCATAATGAAAAAATTTATTCAAAAAAATAGATTGTTCTCTTTCTATACAATTCTGATGCTTATTATTGTATTCATCGCCATATTTGCACCATGGCTTGCACCAGGTGATGCGTTCACCTCCCAATATGAGTCAAGCATTGCAAGCGCCAAGTAGTCAACATTGGTTTGGTACTGATAAATTGGGTCGTGACGTATTATCTCGTATCATTTATGGCACTCAATTATCCTTGTTTATGGGCGTATCCATTGTAGTGATTATGGTGTCTATTGGTACTGTTATTGGTGCCGTAGCGGGCTATTTTGGCGGTAAGGTTGAGATGGTTCTTATGCGCTTGGCGGATATTATGTTATCCTTCCCAGGTGTTGTGCTCGCCATTGCTATTGCCGGTATCTTAGGTGGTAGTATTGTGAATACCATTCTTGCACTATCTGTTGTAGGTTGGGCGAAATATGCTCGTCTCGTACGTTCCATGACATTGAAAGTACGCGGTGAAGAATATGTAACAGCAGCTGTTATGATGGGCGCATCCACATCGACTATTTTACGTCGCCATATTATTCCTAATATTATGCCACTCGTTGTTACAACAGGGGCCCTCGATATTGGGGCGATTATGATTGAAGTAGCAGGTCTTTCCTTCCTTGGTTTGGTGCACAGCCACCTACACCGGAATGGGGGCTCATGCTTAATGAAGGTCGTCAATACTTGCAAACAAGTCCTTGGCTCATGGCCTTCCCTGGTATGTCTATTTTAATCGTAGTAGCTATTTTCAATCTTTGGTCTGATTCTTTACGCGATGTAGTGGATCCTAAGAATCAAGGTTAATCTTAGTTTTTGGAATCTTTATTAGGCCTTTGCGGCGTAATAATGATATATAAGCTTTGTATATTGTGTTAACAAGGAGATTTTAAATGAAAAAATCTTGGAAAAAGGCTCTTTTAGCAGGTCTTAGTGTTGTGATGATGGGTTCCTTCATCGCAGGTTGTGGTTCCAATAATAATGGTGCTGCTAATAAGGACGTTTTAAAAGTTGGTGTAACTAACTTTGCATCTACATTAGAACCTACAGAAAACTTCTTTGCATGGGTTGTTATGCGTTATGGTGTGGGTGAAACATTGGCTAAGTTTGACGAACAAATGAAACCTCAACCATGGATTGCATCTAAATGGGAAGTATCCCCAGACCATAAAACGTGGACTTTCACAATCAATGATAAGGTAAAATTCTCCAACGGTAAAAAAGTAGATGCTGCAGCTGTTAAAGCATCTATCGAACGGGCTTTTGAAAAATCAAATCGTGCAAAAACATTCTTCGAATATGATTCCATCGAAGCAAATGGACAACAATTGGTAATTCATACGACGAAAGAATATCCTAATATGCCTGGTCTTTTAGCTGACCCATTGTTCCTAATTGTTGATGTACAAGCTGAAAAAGATGGCCGTAACTTTGCTAAAGAAGGTCCTATCGGTACAGGCCCATACGTAGTTAAATCTTTCACAAAAGAACGTGCTGACATGGCAGCCAACGAAAACTACTGGGATGGCACAGTACCTTTCAAAACTGTAGAAATTCCTTCCATCGACGATCCTAATACGCGTGCTATGAGCTTACAATCTGGCGACATCGATATGGCTGTTAACATCGGGCCTGGCGAAATTGGTTTGTTCCAAAAGAACGACAAGTTCAAGGTTGATGAAATTGCATCCCTTCGTGTTGTATTAGCTCGTATCAACCAAAATGGTGTTCTTGGTGACGACAAAGTGCGCGCAGCTGTAATTTCTGCTACAGATCGCAAAAATTATGCAGATGTATTGTTAAAAGGTACATTCATTCCTGGTTCTGCTCCAATTCCACCATCCATGGACTATGGTTTCAAAGATTTGAAAGATCTAATGCATATAGTCCAGATCGTGCTAAACAATTATTAGCTGAAGATGGTTGGAAAGATACTGATGGTGATGGCATCCTTGATAAAGATGGTAAACCATTAACATTCAACTTCGTAGTATATAACTCTCGTGCAGAATTACCACTTTATGCAGAAGCTGTTCAAGCGGACCTCAAAAAAGTTGGTATCGATATGAAAATTAAAACTGTTGACTATAACTTGATTGATAAAATGGGTCAAGACGGCGACTATGATATGCTTATCTCCAATATCGTAACAGCTAATACAGGTGACCCAATCTGGTTCTTGGCTAACTATTGGCATACTAATATCGATGGTTCCAACCCACAAAATGGTTCTGGTTACTCTAATCCTCAAGTTGACCAATTGTTAGATGCAGCTGAAACAGAATTCGATCCTGCTAAACGCCGTGAATATGCAATTCAAATTCAACAATTATTGATGAATGATGGCGCTGCTTTATTCTTAGGTTACCCTAAAACTAATATCGTTACTGGTTCTTACTTGAAAGGTGCAGTCATGTACCCAAGTGATTACTACTGGATTACAAACAAAATTTCTAAATAATAAGGAGCTATAATGGCAGAAAACGTACTCACAGTAGAAAACCTTAGTATCGCGTATCAAGGCGTGCCTGCTGTTATGGATGTGAATTTTACCTTGGAACGCGGCAAGGTATTGACTATCGTAGGGGAATCCGGATCCGGTAAAACCACTGTAATCCGGGCCCTTATGGGGTTATTACCAGTCGGTGGTGAGGTGACAGAAGGAAAACTATTATTTAATGGTCAGGACTTGCGTAACCTTTCTAAAGATGAATGGCGTTCTATTCGTGGCAAAGATATGGCCATGATTTTCCAAGATAGTGGTAGTGCACTAGATCCAATTGTACGCATTGGTAAACAGTTCAGAGAATTATATAAGTCTCACATAGAAATCGATAATGACGAATGTGATCGTCGTGCTATTGAGTTATTAGAATCTGTTTCCCTTCCTAATGGTGCGGATATTCTTTGTCGTTACCCCCATGAGTTATCTGGTGGTCAACGCCAACGTGTCGGTATTGCCATGGCGTTAGCCTTGGACCCAGCATTGCTCATTGGTGATGAACCAACATCAGCACTAGATGTAACGACTCAATCTCAAGTTGTTATGCAAATGTTAGAATTGTCTAGAGAACATAACTCAGCTATCGTTATGGTAACGCATAATCTTGGTGTAGCTGCCTATATGTCTGATTACATCATCGTTATGAAAAAGGGCCGTGTTGTTGATGCAGGTGCTCCAAAGGATATCTTAGAAAATCCTTCTAACGAATATACGAAACAGTTGAAAGACGCTGTGCCGACATTGGGAGGAGGTCGTTACATTGACTAAATACGCTGTAGAAATTAAAAATGTATACAAACGATTCCCTCTTCCGACTGGCGGAGAGCTAGAAGCATGTAAAGATATCAACATTACCCTTGAAAAAGGGCAGTCTCTTGGTATTGTAGGTGAATCTGGTTCTGGTAAAACAACTCTAGTTCGTATGATTATGAAGATGTTACCTATTACAGAAGGTGAAATCTATGTTGATGGTGTTGAGATTCAACACATGAATTCAGAACAAACTAGAGAATATCGTCAAAAAATTCAAATGGTATTCCAAGATCCATCGGCAGCTTTTAATCCGCGTATGAAGGTTAAGGACATTATTCTTGAACCACTATATAATTTTGGGCTTCTTGAAAAGGGAAAAGAAGAACAAATCGCTGGGGATTACCTTGAAATGGTAGATTTACCGCGTGAGTTTATGCATCGATTCCCACATGAAATGTCTGGTGGTCAACGTCAACGTGTAGCCATTGCTCGTGCTATCGTATTAGAACCTGAAATCCTAGTATTAGATGAAGCAACAAGTGCTCTTGACGTATCCGTACAGGACTCCATAGCGTACCTATTGGCTCGCTTACAAAAAAAGAAAAATTTAACATACCTATTTATTGCTCATGATATTGCTTTCATTCGTACAATGTGCCACAAAGTGGTTGTTATGTACAAAGGTGCTATCGTTGAAGAATTAGATGCATCCCATTTAGCTGATGCGAAGCATCCTTATACAAAGGTTCTATTGAGTTCTATCTTTGAAATTGGTCAAGATCATAAACCACTTACATTAGAAGAAGCTGCATTAGAGGCATAATAGTATATGCATGAGGCTCACTTTAAAATAAATTAAAGTGTATAGGTTAAGTAAAATAGCAGTTAGTTGAGAGGCTAACTGCTATTTTTTCAGGCTCTATAATAAATGTGGTTCTTAAAACAATATTGGGGCACAGGCGTTGAATATAATAGTTCTGGTTTCTCTAGTCCGCGCTTTGATGAATTGATAGCTCTTGGTGAAAGCGGGGCCGATCCAGTTATACGACGTAATACCATTATTAATGCGCAACAACTTATGCTAGATGAATCTGTAGTATTGTTCCTTGGATATTCTAAAATTAATATCGTAGGCAATAAACACATCGATGGTATTAAGATGACACCATCCGAATACTATATGATTACGAAAGATTTAAAACGAAAATAATCGCATCTCTTAGTTAGTATTTATGATACTCGTGGGACTATATTATGATGCACTTAAACTGTATTATGGTATAGTCCTTTTGTTATGCGTTATTTTATATTAATGAGTATCTTGTGTAACAGATTATTTCATTCCAGTTATAATTATATAAATAGTTCTCATTTGCTTGACTAAATACAATAGATTATAGTGTTTTTATATTGATATAATAATTCATTTATATCGATAATTATTGAAAAAGTTAAACGTATAGTAGGAGGTTAACATGGGGCTTAAAAAGTATTCATTGTTTGGTGCTTTCATATTATTAGTGGGAGCTTTAATCTTTTCAGGATGTGGAAAAGATACAAATAAAGATACATTAAAAGTAGGTGCTATGTCTTATGCAGAGACTTTAGAGCCTACGGAGAATTACTTTAGTTGGGGGATTGTTCGTTATGGAATTGGAGAAAATCTCGTTAAATTTGATGATTCTATGAAACCACAACCATGGATTGCGTCTTCGTGGTCAGTCGGAGATGATCACAAGACTTGGACTTTTTCTATCAATGATAAGGTAAAATTTCTCTAATGGTCGTAAGGTTACGGCACAAGCTGTTAAGGAATCCTTAGAGCGTACATTTGAAAAAAGTAAACGGGCAAAATCCTTTTTTGCCTATGACTCCATGGAAGCAAATGGGCAGACTTTAACCATTCACACCGATAAGGTGTATCCTAATCTACCCGGACTACTAGGGGATCCTTTATTTTTAATTGTAGATGTTCAATCAGAACGAGATGGCCGTGATTTTAGTAAAGAAGGCCCTATTGCTACGGGCCCTTATGTGCCTATATCTTTTACTAAAGAACGCATTGAGTTAGATAAGAACGAAAATTATTGGGATGGTGATGTGGGATTTAAACATGTAGTGGTAGATTCTATTAATGATGTAAATACTCGTGCTATGGCGTTGCAAGCAGGGGATATTGATATGGCTGTTAATATCGCCGCTGGTGAGTATGGATTATTTAAAGATAATAAGGATTATATTATTGAAGAAACCCCATCATTGCGTGTTGTTATGGTTCGAATGAATCATAATGGATATTTGAACGATATTAATGTAAGACGTGCTTTAGTTGCTGGTGCAGATCGTGAAAATTATGCTACAAAAACTTTTTAAGGATACCTTTGTAGCGGGACGAACTCCATTGCCACCATGCTTGAATTATGGATATAACGATATCAAAATTCCTGAAACGTATAACCCAGAACGTGCTAAAATGTTGTTGGCACAGTCTGGTTGGGTAGATAGCGATGGAGATGGTTATGTAGATAAGGATGGTAAAAAGCTACGTCTTAATTTTTATACTTATACAGCAAGACCTGAGGTAATCTTATATGCAGAAGCATTACAGGTTGATTACAAAAAAATTGGTGTTGATGTGAATGTAGAAATCGTTGATTCTAGTGTAGTGGATAAGGTGACACGTTCTGGTGATTATGACTTGGCAATAACCAGTGTTTCAACTGCTAGCACTGGTAGTCCTGTATGGTTCTTAAAACAATATTGGGGGACCAACATAGATGGCTCAAATCCGACCAATGTGTCGGGTTTTAGTAATCCTAAATATGATGAATTACTAGCTTTGGCTGAAACTACTGTTGATGATACACAACGATATAATGCTATTGTTGAGGCACAAAAGATTTTGTTAGACGATAGTGCATCCTTGTTCTTAGGTTATCCTAAGATTAATATGATTTGTAAAAGCTATATAAAAGGGCTTAAGATCTCACCTAGTGAATATTACATCATTACAAAAGACTTGAAAAAAGAATAAGGTTTACTATTTATAATGCAATAAAAGGACTAGTCTTTGGACTAGTCCTTTGTGCTGTGAGAATATTATTTTTTACTGTCTACCGCATCAAGGTCATTCATATCAACCTCGTTGGCACGACTAATCATACGATTATATTTTACATATAATTGTGTATATGCTTCACCGTAGGAGGAGTTAATAATGATGTAATTTCTTGCTTCTGCAATAAATTCCTTTACTGCATCTTGGTATAGTTTAACAGCGGCTTGCGTTTCAGGTTTAGTACCTGGTTGTAATGCGTTTATGCGTTTAGTAATATCTTGTAGATTTGTTTCTACCTTTTGTGTATCTGTATTACCATCAGGATCGATGATATCTACTGTTTGAGATAATAGGATATTGAGCTCAATGAAGTTAACTGCATTGACACGATTTCTTTAGCAAATTCTTTCATACGCTCAGAGTACAATTCATTATTACGATTTTCAAGGGTTAAATCAAAGGCGTTATAAGCTGCATTGAATTGGTCTGCAAGTGGAACATATTGATTTGCTAAATTATCACTACCCACATAATTGTCCTTTTCAAAGGTACGGTCTGTATAGTAATTTTGGATTTGCTCGGATACAGGAATTAATTGTGTTAAAATAGCAAGCAATTCATCGGTCGCTTTATTAACATCCTCATAAGGCGTGGAGCTTTCTTGTTTTGCTGCTTCAAGTTGAGATTTTAACTCTTTGTAATTAGGTAATGTTACAGTCGTATTGTGCGAATGATTACGTAATTCTTCAAGGGTTGGTTGTAATTGATATGTATAGGCAACACTATTCATATTAAACGTATCGGCTGCCTCAATATAAGGTCGTAAGGCATTAATTTTATCCTCGATAGTAGAACGATATAATATTGTCGTTGATTTATTAGAGAGGAAGTGATATGCACAATAAATCCCGCCACTAATTACAGCAATCCCTAGAATTATGGCTAAGATTAATTTAATATAACCCTTTTTCAATTGCCTATACTCCTTGTAAAATCCGTTTATGTAAATATTTTTGTAAATATATCTATATTTTTATATATTCTATATACTCGATAGTACCTTTATTATAGCATAGAATCAGGGGGCAAAAAAGATACATATAAATGATAAATTATTAAATAAATATAAATTACAGATGCTGTTTAGCAATGTTGGATGTGAAAGTATTTATTGATATGCAGTACAATGTAAGTTTATTTCATATTCGTATATTGGTATAATCAAATTAATAAATGGGAGGTGGTCAGCATGGAGTTTGAACGTCATTATAATTCTATTGAAGAAGTATTAGAGGTTGCAAAATCTGCAGAGGGGAAACTTGTTAAAGAATTTGATGTAAACAATCGACTAGAAAGTAAAAAGAATAAGGGTGGCATAGGTCAAATTATTGAAGAAGGTCTTTTTCAGAGAGCTGTTAATAGTCGTGCTGAAGCAGATTTTGCGAATTTAGATCTTGAATTGAAGGTAACTGGTTTAAAAAGTAATGCAAAGCGAAACTTCTTTTTCTGCAAAAGAGCGCCTTGTACTTAATATAATTGATTATATGGAAGAGTATAAGCATATCTTTGAAGAGTCTTCTTTATGGCATAAGAATAAAAATATTCTTATCATGTTTTATCAATGGATTGATGAGATAAGTAAAGGAGATTTTCCTATACTTAAATCAGTGATTCATCAGTTTACAGACGCAGATTTAGCTGTTGTTAAGCAAGATTGGCAAATTATCATAGACAAAGATCAAAGCGGGTAAGGCTCATGAGATTTCAGAGAGCGATACGATGTATCTTGCTGCTTGTACTAAGGGCGCTAATGCAAAGTCTATGCGTCAACAACCTTTTTCGGACATACCCGCAAAACAGAGAGCCTATTCTTTAAAAAGCTCATATATGACTGCTTATGCACGGCGAATTCTTATGGATGAGGATGTTATATCCGTTTTTAAACCAGAAGAATTACAGTCCAAATCAGTTGAAGCTTTATTACAAGAACGGTTTGCACCTTATATTGGTCGCACTATATATGAATTAAAAAAACATATTAATCTTGCAGAAAATAAGAATAAAGCAATGTATGCAAGTCTTATTAGTGATCTGTTAGGGAATTAAAGGTACAAATTTAGATGATACAGAGGAGTTTGCTAAGGCTAATATAAAATTTAAAACAATTCGATTAGAACCTAATGGTGTCCCTCGTGAGCATATGTCATTTGAACAGATTGATTTTGATAGATGGCTTGATGCATCATGGGAAGAATCTCAAGTATATGAAACATTTGAAAATACTAAATTCTTATTTGTTGTTTTTCAATTTACTGAGGCCGAACGAGAGAATCCTAATAGAGTACCTTATTTAAAAGGTATTAAGCTGTGGAATATGCCAGAGCAAGTTATTGAAACCGAATTAAAAGATTTATGGAAAACTGTGCACGACATATTAGAGGCTGGGGTTGAACTAACACAAACACCAAGAGGTGTCAAAAACAATTTGCCAGGATCTAAATTTAATGGAGTGTGCCATATTAGACCAAAAGCGGCTAACGCTGCTGATAAAGTTCAGTTGCCTGATGGGCAAATGATTACGAAACAAACATATTGGTTAAATCGAGAGTATATTGCAGAGATAGTGCGCGAGTTATAATTTATGAATTTTAATAAGAACAATAGATTTAATTTTACAGATGATTTATTGGGTGAACAGGCTGTAAATAAATTTTTAGTAGAATTTTTTTATGAAAAACTCAAAGAAAAAGGCGATATTATCGATTTTGAGGTTTCAAGAGAGTTAAATAAACAACATGCAGGTAGTGATGTTATTCTTACTCTTAAGAGTGGAAAAAGTCTTGTTGTAGATGAAAAAGCAGCTATCCATTATGCTAAGACTAATTTAAAAGAAAAAGCTATGCCTACATTTGCCTTTGAAGTGTCGTATATGCATAATGGTCAATTAAAAGAGGGCTGGTTGACTAACTCCAAATATAGTTCAACACAAAGATATTTATTGTGTTGGTTATGGGTTCAGGATGGTACGAATAAATGGCGTATAAAGTATGATGACATTGTTCAAATTGAAGCTATGTTTTTTGAAAAGGTTGATATTCAAAACTATATTATGGAAATAGTCACTGCTGACACAGATATCGTAAAGTTTCATGCTGTAGCTTCTGATAAAAGAGTAAGTTTAGAAGAAAAAATCTTGCAAAAAGCACTTGATAAAATTGATGAACCTGTAGGGGAAGAGACATATCCAAAGTGGTATTTAACTGGCGGGAATATATTATCAGAGCAACCTTTAAATATACTTCTTTATAAAAATCAATTAGAAAAAAATTAGCCAAATCGCATTGGTTAGTAACGAGAAAAGGACTCATAAGATTAGATAAATAATAGAAATAGATCTTTGATCTTATCTCTAAAAATTTGATATAATATGTTCGAGTAATTTTATTGATAAGGGGTTATGATGAAGATATTTTCTATGTTTGATGGCGTTGGTGGGTTTATAGTCGGTCTAGAAAACTCAAGTAAAGAGATTTTTAAAACACTATATTCTAATCAGTATGAACCATCAAGAAAGATACAAGATGCTTACGAAGTAGGCCTATATAGATTTCCTAATATGGAACATATCGGTACCGATGTTGCACTAATTCCAAATGAAAAATTTGAAGAGATGCGCAAAAATGGTGTGGATATGATTGTAGGTGGATTTCCATGCCAGGATTATTCTGTTGCGCGAAGTAAAAAGAATGAACTTGGCATTGAAGGAAAAAAAGGTGTCCTTTTTGGGAGATTATCCGTGCTACCGAGGTTATTAAGCCTAAATATTTAATCCTCGAAAATGTAGACCGATTATTAAAGGCTCCCTCTAGTCAGCGCGGTAGAGATTTTGCTGTTATGTTAGCCGCATTTAATGAGTTGGGATATTCTGTTGAGTGGCGTGTTATTAATGCAGCTGATTATGGGCGTGCACAAAGACGTCGTCGGGTTTTTTTCTTTGTATTTAGAAATGATACAAATTGGGGAAAACGATTATATAAGACATATGAGTCTAATCTACCTAAAAAAGCAACTACAGAAGAACGCTTAGCACAATATCAGAGTTATATTTTTGCAGATGGTTTATTTGGACGCCAGTTTCCAGTAAAGGAGATGGCTGTTAAAAAACGTATTAATGCTAATCACTTAATAGGCGATATTGCAGAGGTTTCTGAAACATTTAAGGATGGTAAGTTTTGGAATTCCGGACTTATGACAAATGGATATTATTATACTATTGAAACAGATCCAATTGTTGAAAATCCAATTACAATGGGGGATATAGTAGTTCCAGAAGATACAGTTGATGCGAAATACTATATTACAGGTCAAAAGCTTGAAAAGTTCAAATATCTTCGAGGCCCCAAAAAAATAACGCGAACTTCTGCGGATGGTCATGAATATACTTATGCTGAAGGTGGCATGAGTGAATATGACTCATTGGAATTACCTGGAAGAACCATGCTCACATCGGAAGGTAGTGTCAATCGCTCGACTCATCTATTAAATCAATGGAAATTATCGTTTGATTACACCAATTGAAGCTGAACGATTGCAAGATTTTCCTGATGACTGGACCAAGTTCAAACTTAATGCTAAGGGTGAAGTTGAAGAAGTATCAGATCGAATGAGAATGTTCTTTATGGGAAATGCACTAGTAACCGGTATTGTTAAACGCATTGGCGATGAATTACAGAAAATAGATAAGATGTAGTATTAAAGAGGCTTTTATAGCCTCTTTTTTACGTAATAATCGTTGCAGATTGTATTCTATACTCCCCTCGTATATAATGGTATTAACAGATTTGTATTTTTCGATATAATCATCGGAAAGGAGTTTTTATGTCTAATTTTATCACTCCTAATGAATTGTTACCTATCATGGATGAGGTTATCATCCTCGATGCAAGAGGCTTTCAAGATTATGAACGAGGGCATATTACGGGTTCTTTCCCCGTGGATATAACTAAGGATTTAACGGGGCCTATCGGTGAGCATGGTGGTCGCCATCCATTGCCAGATATGGACCAGTTGGCTAGAACCTTAGAAACATTTGGCGTTAATGAGCATGCTAAGGTTGTTGTGTATGATTCTTGGCTATTCTTGGCTGGCCGTCTTTGGTGGACCTTACGTTATCTAGGGCTTACAGATGTACGAGTTTTATCCGGTGGTATTGAAAGATGGGTTAAGGAAGGTCATTTGCTTACTAAAAATCCTACACCATTGCCTGTGGAAACGACAACTTTCAACTATACATTGCAAACACATATGACTATGAGTCGTGATGAGGTGTTGGCGGCGAGCCAATCCGGTTCTCATGTTATAATCGATGCTCGTGCGCCTGAACGCTATGATGGATCTGTAATAGATGTAATGGACGGCATGACCGGACATATACCAGGTGCTATTAATCATTTTTATGAAAGTGGTTATACCGCTGAAGGACCACGACCTATTAAGGATTTAGAAATTGAATTCGAGAAGGAACTTCATCAGCAAAAGCCTATAGTTAGCTATTGTGGTTCTGGTGTTACCGCTTGTAACACCTTGCTCGTTATGAGTGAGGTTGGTCTTGCATCTGCCTTATATGTGGGTAGTTCCAGTGATTGGGTAACCTACGATGATTTCCCAATTCAAACGGGGGTTGAAACGCTATGAGAATGTTAAACCATATATTATCTGTCATTGCTTTTGCGTATTTATGTTACCATCTGTACACCTATGGCCCCGGATTGTTTAATGTAACCGTTATGGTTATTTTCCTGCTATCCGTTGTGGCGAATTATTTTAGATATCGCAAGGAAAATGAGCTGAAAGCCAATGAAGCGGCTCGTCAAGCCCGTGCCCAAGCTAAGCATGATCGAAAACATAAACGTGCTCGTGAAAGCTAACTTTCACAAAAATAATAGTGTTTATATACCTAACAAGGAGTATTTATGAAATTAATATCTTGGAATGTAAATGGATTACGTGCAGCCGTAACAAAAGGCTTTATGGACTCCTTTAATGAATTAGATGCAGATATTTTCTGCTTACAAGAAACCAAATTACAACCTCATCAAATCGAATTAGAATTACCGGGCTATGAACAATTTTGGAATAGTGCCGTAAAAAAAGGCTATAGTGGAACGGCTGTATTTACACGTATTAAACCGATTGCAGTGACAAATGGTATTGGCATTGAAGAACATGATCAAGAGGGCCGCGTTATTACTGCTGAATACGATAATTTCTATCTCGTTTGCTGCTATACGCCTAATAGCCAACGTGAATTAGCGCGTCTTGAGTATCGTATGTCCTGGGAAGATGCTTTCCGCGAATATCTATTAGAATTAGATAAAAAGAAACCTGTTATTCTTTGCGGTGACCTCAACGTAGCACATAATGAAATCGACTTGAAGAACCCTAAAACAAATCGGAAAAACGCTGGCTTCTCCGATGAAGAACGGGCTAAGATGACAGAATTATTAGAGTCTGGTTTTACCGACACATTCCGCTATCTCTATCCTGATGCGGTTGATGAATATAGCTGGTGGTCCTACATGGGAAAAGCCCGCGATAGAAACGTAGGATGGAGAATTGACTACTTTATTACATCTAAACGCTTAGATGATAAGATTAAAGAGGCTAAAATCCATCAACAAGTATTTGGCAGCGATCACTGTCCAGTAGAACTCGATATCGAATTATAATATGTGATATGGTGAAAGCTTAATTTCATGATGTCGATATTAACGTACAAAGCCTCATCTGCGGATGAGGCTTTCATAAGGAGGAACGATGGCACAAAAGCAAAAAGCCGTTGTATTGTTTAGCGGTGGCGTAGATAGCACAACCTGTTTGGCACTCGCCATTGAGCGATTTGGCAAAGAAAATGTAGTGCCCTTATCCATACAATACGGCCAAAAACATAGCAAGGAATTAGAGGCTGCAGCCAACGTATTAGCATACTACGGCATCGAAGGCAAAACAATGGATGTAACAAAACTGTTTGCATTCAGTAATTCATCTCTGTTAACGCAGTCTACAGAAGGCGTTCCTACAGGCTCATATAAAGAACAACAAGACGAACTCGGCGAAGGGCCTGTTAGCACCTATGTGCCCTTTAGAAACGGGCTATTCCTATCTGCAGCAGCATCCTTAGCCTTATCCCTTGATTGTGGCTATATCTACTATGGCGCCCATGCCGATGATGCAGCTGGCAATGCATACCCAGACTGCACAGAAACATTCTACACATCTATGGGTAATGCCATCTTTGAAGGCTCCGGCAAAGAGTGCTCCCTAGAGGCTCCATTTATTAACCGCAACAAAGCCGACATAGTCCGCGAAGGCCTTCGTCTAGGCGTGCCATACCAACTTACCTGGTCCTGCTACGAAGGCGGCGACCACCCCTGTGGCCACTGCGGCACCTGCATCGACCGGTTAAAAGCCTTCCGCGCAAACGGTGTAGAAGACCCGTGCAAATTAGCGGGTTGAGCGCCTGTTTGGCGAGCTTTGGAGTTTGTAGCCTTTCGAGTACGTGGATAGAAAATGCAATTGAGATTATGATCGTTATGCCGTAGAAGTTGATTTCTTTCGTAGAGCGACTTTAGTAGGTCAAGGCCCTCGGCCGAAGACCGTTAAGCTAGCTGGAGCGGGTGCTAAAGCAATCAATTCTATCACCAAAAGAGCACATTGCCGTAATTCATAAAGTATGCTAATATAATTGTACTGCCAAACAGCGAACAACTTCATAAGACAGTTTGAAACCATCCTGTCTCTAAACAAAACTACGGAAAACATAAGCACATTCGAGCATGGTAGTTTTGCCATGCTCTTTTTTATTGAAAAGGAGGTGAGTGCATGATTTCTACACGAAAGTTAACGATTTCTGCTATGGTAGTAGCATTGTATATTGTTCTTATTTATATTACTCAAGGCATTTCCTTTGGGGCGTACCAAATTCGTATAGCCACATCTTTATATGCACTTGCTTATGCCTTTCCGTTCTTAATCGTTCCTATGGGCATAGGTAACCTCATTTCTAACTTTTTATTCGGCGGACTTGGCATCCTTTGATATGGTAGGCGGCTTTGGTGTCGGTATATTGACGACGGGAATCATCGTATTGATGCGTCGCGCTGGACTTAGCGCATGGTGGGCGATGATTCCGATCATCTTGGTACCAGCTCTATGCGTACCATTATGGCTTAGCCCACTTATTGGTGTGCCGTATTGGGCATTGGTAATCAATTTATTGATTGGTCAAACGATTCCTGGCGTAGTAGGGGCCACTTTTGGTGAAAGCTCTCGTATCTCGTCGCACAATGGTTGCTTTGATGGGCGCTATTAAATAATTACATACTATGTAACTGAAAAGGACTGACTTTCAAATGAAAGCCAGTCCTTTTCGTTATATGAAAGTTTTGGGAGAAAAACCTTAGCAATTGTAGCCGCGAAGTGTTGTTTCGATGACAAGTCTTTCAAGGGCTACCATATATGCAGCTAAGCGAGGCGCAACATTGTATTTTTGTTGCATTTGCCATACTGCTTCAAAGCTGTTTTGCATATTCTTAGTGAGGCGTTCATTAACCTCTTCAAGGGACCAGTAGAATCCTGCCTTGATTTTGGACCCATTCATAGTAGGATACAACTACACCACCGCCATTAGCAAGTACGTCAGGAATGATATCGATGCCTTTTTCGAAGAAGTATTTGTCCGCATCATTTGTCGTAGGGACCATTAGCACCTTCTAAGATAATCTTAGCTCGTACATTTTCCATGTTGTCCTTGTTGAGTTGGTTTTCAAGAGCTGCAAGATAGAGGATATCTACATCTTGTGCCAATAATTCTTGACCAGAAATAGTTGTCATTCCTGGTTCGGAGTAACCTACTAAGGAACGACCATGAGAGTTAGCGTATTCATATGCTTTTTCTACATCAAGACCATTCGGATTGTAAAGGTTAACAGCTACGTCACCAATTGCGACAACCTTAGCACCTGCTTCTGCGATAAGACGAGCACCTACGGAGCCTACATTACCGAAACCTTGAACCGCAACTGTCATATTTTTAATATCTAAGCCTTTTTTAGCTAAGTAGCATTGCAATGCGATGAGGCAACCACGACCAGTTGCTTCGTTACGACCTAGTGAGCCACCTACTTCGATAGGTTTACCTGTAACGATGCCAGGGCTCCATTCACCTTTTAATGTGCTGTATTCATCAGCAATCCAGCTCATGATTTGCGCATTAGTATTTACATCTGGTGCAGGAACGTCTGTATTAACGCCGATGATAGGCGCAATGCGACGAACGAAGTTACGTGTTAAGCGTTCTAATTCGCGAGGGTTCAATGTTTTAGGATCAACCTTGATACCGCCTTTACCACCACCATAAGGGATATTGGCAATAGCATTTTTGATTGTCATCCAAGCAGCTAATGCACGTACTTCGTTTTCATCAGAATCTGGATGGAAACGAAGACCGCCTTTCGCACTACCACGCAATGTGGAGTGCTGGCAACGATAACCTTCATATACGCGAACCTCACCATTGTCTAATTGTAATGGAACAGCCACCTTGAGTTCCCTCTCTGGATGGCGCAATACTTCGTAATCATTTCTTGTGTAGCCAAGTCTTTCAGCAGCTACATCAAGTGTGTTTAACATGTTTTCGTATGGATTATAATTTTGCATATAAGTTCCTCCTGAGATTTCAGAATTGAATTGATGGTTTAAAAGTCTTGCTACTTACTATATTCGACATTGGCTATCGAATAACCTACATGAAATAAGAACTATATTCTATAGTTAAATGGTTTCAAAATAAAAGAGGACGATGAAACGTTTTCATCATCCTCATGAAATCAATAGATTTTATTTTTCTACTGTATCTTCTACAGGTGTAGCCGGTACAGAGGAGTCTGTAGTCTGACCGTCACCCCACCATACAATACCATAGGTATGATTTAGGACAGAACGGTTGAACACTGGTGTTTCGATACCAGCTTTACGTTGCTTGATGTAATCGTCGAGTGCAAGACCTGCTGTGCGGCCCATGCGTACGATGGAGCTAACATTTGTGAGCACTAAGAATGCCATGAACAAATCGGCTAGGTTCCACACGAGGTCGAGGGATGCGATAGAGCCAACAAATGTCATAAGAATTACGCCAATACGGAATAAATGGAGATAATATTTTTTGTCAGTTAAGTGGCTAATATTGATTTCCCCATAATAATAGTTACCGATAAGGGAACTAAAGGAGAACATAACGATAAAAACAGCTACTGCTGCAGGCGCCCAAGAGCCTAATTGTTGTGCTAGGTTATGTTGTACAAGGGCTACACCTTTAAGGCCCGTTGTGCTATAGTCGCCTACTATGAGAACGATAAAAGCAGACGCAGTACAGATGATAAATGTATCAAGGAATACACCAAAGGCTTGAACAAGTCCTTGTTCAACTGGGTGATTAACAGCTGCTGTGGCTGCTGCGTTTGGTACAGAACCTTCACCGGCTTCGTTGGAGAAGAGGCCACGTTTGATACCATTCATGATGGTTGCACCCAAGAGACCACCGCCTGCTGCAGTTGGATCAAAGGCAGATGTAATGATTGTATAGATTACATGTGGGAAGTGCTCAATGTTCATGATGACTACAAATAATGCGGTAGCAATATAAAGCACAGCCATGATTGGAACGATAACCTCAGATGCTTTAGCAACGCGATGGATACCACCAAAGATAATAATACCTACAAGAGCAGCTACAACGGCACCTGTGTAGGATACATCAAAATTAAAGATTTGAAGAGACGCAGCTAATGTATTAGCTTGTACAGAGTTGTAAATCCAGCCATATGTAATACTAATCAAAATAGCAAATAAAACAGCTAACGATTTGTTGTTAAGACCGTAGCGGATGTAGTACGCAGGGCCGCCATAGAAACCGCCTTTAGCAACTGGTTCCTTGTAGATTTGAGCTAGTGTACTTTCAATAAAACCAGTAGCGGAACCGATGAAGGCAATCACCCACATCCAAAGACAGCGCCAGGGCCGCCAAGTACAACGGCAATAGCGATACCTGCGATATTACCTACACCTACGCGGGATGCGGTACTAACACAGAATGCTTGGAAGGAAGAAACGTGGTTCTTTTCTGTTTTTGAACCTGCACCCGATGCAACGAGGCGCACCATTTCCTTGAACATACGAACTTGTACGGCACCAGTAGTCATGGTAAAGAATAGACCTGCACCGATGAGAATGAAGATGATTAAGTAGTTCCACAGATAGGTATTGACCGTGGAGACTGCATCATTAAGTAGGGTTTCCATAAAACTCACCTTTCGCTAAATAAAATCATAAAATGTGTATCTATTGTATCAGAAAATGAGGGAAAGTTCTATAGAATATAATAAAACCGCATATATGGTAGAAATTAGCACCATGAATGCGGTTTATATATTAATCTATTCGTATGTATTGGAATAGGTTATAGATCAGTGTTGAAGGATTCAGCATTCTCCATACCTTGTAATAGGGTTTGCTCGGAATGTTCCATATGAATTTGTGCGAGTTTACGGGCTTGCACTGCATTATGAGCTGCAATCGCTTCTACTAATTGACGATGTTCCTCCCAAGTTTTACGCAAGCGTCCTGGTTGATTCATGGAAAAACTGCGGAAGCGATAGGTTTGTTCACGTAAATTATGGACGATATCTGCTAGACGTTCGTTACGGGATGCTTTGTAGAGTACTTCATGGAATGCCACATCAGCGGCCACTACGCTTTCCATATCTTTGTTTTCCATGTAATCGCCAATTTCTACAAGCATGCGCTCCAAAGTTTCAATTTCTTCGCTCGTAATGCGCTCTGCCGCAAGACCTGCTGCTAATTCTTCAAGGGCTGAACGAATTTCAAATACTTGAGTAATATCTTTTAATGAAATATTGGCTACATAGGTACCACGGCGTGGAACCATAACGACAAATCCCTCCAACTCGAGCTTGCGAATAGCTTCGCGAATCGGTGTACGACTAACACCGAGTTCTTCGGCAAGGGGGGATTTCCATCAAACGCTCACCAGGTTTGAGGGTACCATCTTGAATGGCTTGGCGTAGTGTTTCGCTTACCACTTCGCTCAATGGCTTATATGCATCTAAGCGTATAGGTTGTAATCGTTTTGTCATTGAACATCCTCCTGTGTGCATGTTTTGGTGATGAGTGAAAGCCAATTATGGCCGGCGTTTTTAATTTCCTCTTGTAAGGCTAATGCTTGAGTTGCCTTATCTAATAAAACGACCATAGTTGGACCGCTGCCGGTCATGATAGTAGGGATACCCACGACTTGTGAAGAATTCTTTACATGAAATGAGTTCTTCGTGATCAGGGAATAGCAACTCTTCGAAGGTATTGGCACTACTCGTAAAAGCAGCATATAAATCATTATTTTTTAAGTGTGATAATACAGTTGTAATTGTGTCAGACGATGCTTTTGATTGTCCCTTGTAATGTCCATAGGCGGCCGCAGTAGATACGGATACTTCTGGCTTAACAAGTAATAACCAATGAGGTTCTGGGGATGAATGATACATAAGTTTTTCGCCGCGCCCTGTGCCGCGAGCAGTACCACCTTTTAATAGAAATGGTACATCTGAACCTAGTTTAGCACCTAGTGTCATCAGTTCATCTGTTGTAAGGCGTAAATCCCAAAATTTGTTGAGCCCTAATAACATAGCTGCTGCATCGGCACTGCCACCGCCAAGACCTGCTGCGGCAGGTACGCGCTTTAGCAAATGGATGGCGGCACCAGCCTTACATCCTGTATAGGCTTGAAGCTCACGCAATGCCTTTAGTGCCAAGTTGCGTTCGTCATAGGGAATGAGGTCTTGAATGTATTGTGGTAGCTCAGGTGCTATACCGGAGAATACGACGGAATGATGTTTGCAAAATAGATGGAATCCGCGAGTCGGATGGACTGGAAAATACTGTCGATATTGTGATAGCCATCATCGCGTTTGCCTGTAATAGCAAGGCCGATATTGATTTTGCTAAAACCCAGTTGTTCGATACTTTTTGACATAAAATCCTCGATGTTTTACATGATATTGTACGAATCTATGTAGAGGTCGTACATATGATGAAAAGTGATTGAAAATATACATTAAGTAGTTTATGATGAAATTGTATATGTATGTAAATATACCGCGTTTTTGCTGTATATCTAATTAGTTAATTATAAAATATTTATAGTGAAATAGCAATTTAGGGAGGCCTATATGTGGTCTAAATATAAAGATACTCTATACCAATGTGTAATGGTTGCTGTTGGCTGTGCTATCTTTGGTGCCGGTCTTGATGCTTTTGTGCTACCTCATAAATTGGTTAGTACTGGTATTAGTGGGATTGGACTTATCCTTTATTATCTTACCGGTTTATCCGTTGGTACGTGGAACGTAGTTTTGAACATACCGATTTTTTGGGCCGCTTGGCATTGGCTAGGTAAGAAGGTCATTATCAATACATTATATGGCACGGTTATGTTGTCCTGGATGGTCGATGCCTTTGACTTTCTTCAATATAATATGGTCATATCTGATCCTTTACTGAGTTCTATGATGGCTGGTGTTACTACTGGGGTTGGTCTTGGAATTGTTTATCGAGTTGGCGGTAATACGGGTGGGCTTGATCCAATAGCCCTTATTGTACGAAAATATTACGGCCTTCAAATGGGGTCTATCAATAGTGCTATTAATGGTATCATTTTAGCTGCCGCTATTTGGGTTGTTGGTTTTGAAGCTGTAGCGGTAACACTGGTATCGCTTTATGTGTATACGATTATTACTAATAAGGTCGTTATTGGCTTTAATCAACGAAAGGTAGCTTTCATCATTACTTACAGAACTTATGACGTATGTAATGCAGTTATCAGTAAGGTGGGTCGCGGCGCTACGATTATTAATGGCATTGGTGCGTATACAAGAACGCCGAAACAAATCGTTATGGTAGCTGTTAATTTACTACAGGTTAATAAATTGAAAGAAGCTATCGAAGAGGTCGATAATGAGGCTTTCATTCTCATCACAGATGCGCAAGAGGTTATTGGCAAAGGGTTTACTACACCGATAGTACCGACGTCTATAGAAAATCTTGTTAAAGAATGTGAGGAGAATGCTAATTATATAGAAGGAAAGATAAGAATTAATCTAAGGAGGCTAGTATGGCTCATGCATTAGCAGGAACTCCTGTTCGTGAACAAGATATTATAGATATTCAAACGATTGTAGATGCCTATTTTGACAATGTTCCAGATATGACAAATCCCACACAGTTAGTGTCCTTTGGTACGTCTGGGCACCGTGGTACATCCGTGGATGGTACATTTACAGATCTTCATGTGGCGGCTATAACACAAGCTATTTGCGATGGCCGTAAGCAATTTGGTGCTACGGGGCCTGTGTTTGTAGGACAAGATACACATGCTTTGTCGCAACCCGCGCTTGTAACCGTGCTTGAGGTGTTAGCGGGTAATGGTGTGACAGCTATGGTTGATTGTGACATGGATTTTGTACCTACACCATCGGTGTCGCGCGCTATTATTCGCTATAATATACAACATGATGTTAAGGCCGATGGCATTATTATTACACCATCTCATAATCCTCCCGATAATGGGGGCATCAAATATAACACGATTATCGGCGGACCTGCTGATACGGTGGTTACAAAATGGATTGAAATGCGTGCGAATGAGTATTTGACTGCTTATTGTGAAAGTGAAAATTTCAAGCGCATTAGCGTAGATAATATTGAACCTACGGCTCAAGTTCCGTATGACTATAAAGGTCTTTATGTAGAGGAATTGAGCGAAGTCATTAATATGGAGGCCATTAAAGCGGCTGGTCCTAAGACCTTAGTTGATACATTAGGCGGTAGTGGGGCTTCGTATTGGAAGGCCATTAAGGAACGATATGGTCTTGATTTAACGATTATTCATGACGAATATGATCCAACCTTTAGTTTTATGACCTATGACCATGATGGTAAGGTGCGAATGGATTGCTCTTCTCCATATGTAATGGAGTCGGTTATTAATAGAATTGGCGATTTTGATTTAGCCGTTGGGTAATGATCCGGACTATGATCGCTATGGCATTGTTATATCTAGTGGTTTAGTCTCTGCTAATTCATTTCTCACAATGGCAGCACGCTATTTATTTACGACGCGCGGATGGAAAAAAATAAAGGCATTGGTAAAACTGTTGTATGTACTACGATGATAGACAAATGGGCTGCAGGTGTTGAAATTCCGGTTTTCGAAGTGCCTGTAGGCTTTAAATATTTCTCACAACTTTTATTTGATGGTGTCATTGGTATTGGTGGAGAAGAAAGTGCAGGGGCCTCTTTCTTGAAGAAGGATGGAACTGTATGGACCACTGATAAGGATGGTATCATTATGGCTTTGCTCAGCATGGAAATCATGGCTGTTATGGGGAAATCTGCATTGAAAATGGCAGATGATTTTGCTGAGAACTATGGGGAACCACGCTTCGGTCGTATCGATGCACCGTGCAAAAAAGAGCAAAAGCAAATTTTAAAACAATTGAGTGCAGAATTGATTACTGCCACATCGGTTGATGGAGACCCTATTACTGGTATTCGTACCACATCAATGTATAATAATATGCCAATTGATGGTGTCCGGGTTGAAACCGATAAAGGATGGTTTGTGGCAAGACCTTCAGGTACGGAAGATTTATACAAAATTTATGGTGAAAGCTATAAAGGCGATTTAGGTCTCGTTGCGTTGCTAACAGCTGGAGAAGAAATCGTTAATGCTGCCCTGAATGGAAAGATAGACGCTGAGTAAGTATTCTCATAAACTTTTCACGCTGTTATTGTGATATATATGATATAATATATTAATATAGTTTATAGAATGAATGGATTTCCATGTGCTTAGTTTGCATGGATTTACATTTGCATAGTTTGTAGTGAGTCAGAAAAGGTGATTTTATGAAATTAGTAGTTACCGTAGTTGGTGTAGACCGCGTAGGTATTATCGCAGGTGTTAGCACTATATTAGCCGAACATAAAGTTAATATTTTATCTATTAATCAAACCATTCTAGACGGTTTATTTAATATGATTATGATGTGTGAGACTGAAACAGAAGAAGCGAAGGACTTAACATCAATTCAGGATGCTTTAACTCAACTAGGTAATACATTAGGCGTAGAAATTCGTGCACAACATGCTGATATCTTCCTTAGCATGCATCGCGTAGGATAAGGAGGCGCCCATGTTATCTATCGACAATATTCTTGAAACGAATCAGATGATTCACGACAACAAGCTCGATGTGCGGACCATTACAATGGGGATTAGCTTGTTAGAATGTGCATCTAGCTCTGGCAAAGAACTATGTGACCGCATTTATGATCGCATTACTAAAGAGGCAGAGCACTTGGTAAGGACCGGTGAAGATATTGAACGTGAGTTCGGTGTACCTATCATTAATAAACGTATTTCCGTTACACCAATTTCCTTAGTGGCCGGTGGTAGTGATTTGACATCTTATGTGCCAATCGCTGAGGCACTTGATCGTGCGGCTAAAACCGTAGGTGTTAACTTTATTGGTGGTTTTTCTGCTCTTGTTACAAAAGGTGCTACAAAGGCTGATCGCATTCTTATCGACTCTATTCCAGAAGCATTGGCAACTACAGATATCGTATGTAGTTCTGTAGGTGTTGGTTCCACTAAAACGGGCATCAATATGGATGCGGTTCGTGAAATGGGTATCATCGTTAAAAGAACGGCAGAATTGACAAAGGATAATGATGCGTTAGGTTGTGCTAAACTCGTTATTTTCTGTAATCCCAGTAGAAGATAATCCGTTCATGGCAGGGGCTTTCTTTGGTGTAACAGAAGGTGATAGTGCTATTTCTGTTGGCGTATCTGGTCCTGGCGTAGTCAAACATGCTCTTGAAGCTGTTCGTGGCGAACCATTTGATGTAGTAGCGGAAACGATTAAACGCACTGCTTTTAAAATTACTCGTGTTGGTCAATTGGTGGCACAAGAGGCTTCTCGTCGCCTTGGTAAACCATTTGGCATTATCGACTTGTCCTTGGCACCAACGCCTGCAGTAGGTGACTCCGTAGCTCATGTACTTGAAGAAATGGGGTTTATCCTCTTGTGGTTGCCATGGTACTACGGCTGCATTAGCTCTTTTGAATGATGCGGTTAAAAAAGGCGGCCTTATGGCGTCTTCTCACGTAGGTGGTTTGAGTGGTGCTTTCATTCCTGTATCTGAAGATGCGGGTATGATTGATGCAGTAGCTTGTGGTAGTTTATCGCTTGATAAACTCGAGGCTATGACTTGTGTTTGTTCTGTAGGTTTAGATATGATTGCTATTCCTGGTGATACAACAGCAGATACAATTTCTGCAATCATCGCTGATGAATCTGCAATTGGTATGATTAATAATAAAACGACAGCTGTACGTGTTATTCCAGTTCCTGGTAAAACTGTGGGCGAAGTTGTTGAATTTGGCGGTCTTTTAGGTTATGCGCCAATCATTGAAGTAAGCCCTTATAGTGCAGCTGAATTTATTGCTCGTGGTGGTCGTATCCCAGCACCTATTCGCAGCTTAACAAACTAAGTTGAAACCTCGAATTTAGTGAATTCGAGTTGTTGGAGGTGTACTTATGAGTGAGTATGTGCCTGATTATGTGTGGGCCTTTGTGTTGGCTCTCGTCATAACTTATGCACTTACCCCTTTGGTGAAACGCTTTGCGGTTGCCGTAGGGGCCATTGATAAACCTGATGCTCGTAAAGTGCATCAAGGGGCTATACCACGCCTTGGCGGGTTAGCGATTTTTCTTGGGTATATGGGGTCTGTATTATTCAATGATAGTATTCCTCATGACCATAAATTATTTGGGTTCGTGCTAGGTACCGTTATTTTGGTACTCGTTGGTATTTGGGATGATATCCGACAAATCGAACCAAAGACTAAGTTGATGGGGCAAATTATTGCGGCTGCTATTCTCGTGGCCTATGATATTCGCGTTGATTTTATCAATTTACCATGGGGTGGCGTTGTATATTTGAAATACTGGGCTATTCCATTGACGATTTTCTGGATTGTAGGATTTACGAATATCGTCAACCTTATCGATGGACTTGATGGATTAGCGGCGGGGATTTCTTTCATCGCTTGTGTCGCAGTATGTGCTATGACATTGCAATTAGGTCAAATTGATTTAGCTTGTATTGCATTAGCATTAGCTGGTGCTACTGTAGGTTTCTTGCGTTATAATTTTAATCCCGCTAAAATATTTATGGGTGATACTGGTTCAATGCTATTAGGATATACCTTAGCTGCTATATCTGTGATGGGCGCTGTTAAGACAGCGGCTACTATAGCATTAGTGGTTCCCGCTATTGTTCTTGGTTTACCAATACTAGATACTTTGTTTGCTATCGTACGTCGTAAGATTAGTGGACGACCTATCTTTAAACCTGATAAAGGTCATGTGCATCATCGTTTGTTAGCACAAGGTTTATCTCAAAAACAGGCTGTGCTTATGATGTATGCAGTTACAGCGCTCTTTGGCGGTGTTTCTGTTATCGTAGCAGAGGTTAATGCTTGGATTGGTTGCGTACTAGTCTTAGCTATTTTCCTATGTAGTATCTATGTGGCTCGTCGCTTGGGTGTTATTACGCACAGTGATGCGGCGGGGCACCCATTACCAAGCCCTACAATTGAACGTAGCGATTTAGATGAAACGATTTCCTTTGATCGCGAAGAATTGGCGAAAGTATTAGAACATTCAGAGGATGATTCTAAAAAAGAGTAACCACTGTAGGGGCGCTTAGCGCCCCTTTTTTATTAGACTCCGTGGAGGATGAGTAAATGTTAAAAGTAATGACAATCTTTGGTACTAGACCAGAGGCAATCAAAATGGCTCCTCTTGTAAAGGCCTTAGAGGCAGCACCTGATATGGAACCGATTGTAACTGTAACAGCACAACATCGGGATATGCTCGATCAAGTGTTGCGCTTATTTGATATTACACCTGATTATGATTTGAATATCATGAGTCAAGGTCAAACTCTTTATGATGTAACCAATCGTGCATTGATGGGGTTGAAATCTGTTTTAGAAGAGGCTAAACCCGATGTAGTACTCGTTCATGGTGATACGACGACTACTTTCGCTGGTGCATTAGCATCTTTTTATCAAGAGATTCCTGTAGGTCATGTTGAAGCTGGTCTTCGTACAGGTGATATTTACTCTCCATTCCCAGAAGAAATGAACCGCAAGTTGACCGGTTCTTTGGCAACCTATCATTTTGCTCCTACTGCTAGTTCTGAAGCGAATTTGAAACGAGAAAATATTAATACAGACCATCTATATGTAACAGGTAATACTGTAATTGATGCATTAGATACAACTGTAAAAGATAACTACATATTTAGCGATGCCGCAATCAATGCGCTTGATTCAAATAAAGAGAACTGTACTTGTTACAACTCATCGTCGTGAAAAATCTAGGGGAACCTATGCGTCACGTATATCAAGCTATTCGCGATTTACTAAATGATTTTGTTGATATTCAAGTGGTATTTCCTGTGCATAAGAACCCTAAGGTACGTCAAGTGGTACAAGAGGAGCTAGGTGATGTTGATCGTGTAACATTAATTGATCCTTTAGACTATGAACCATTTGCAAATTTAATGGCTAAGTCTTACTTGATTTTAACTGATTCCGGTGGCATTCAAGAGGAAGCGCCTGCTCTTGGTAAACCAGTTCTTGTATTGCGTGATACTACAGAGCGCCCAGAAGCTGTTGATGCGGGCACAGTTCGTCTTGTGGGGACTAATAAAGATGCCGTGTATAAGGCTGCATATGAGCTGTTACATGACGAAGAGGCATATAAAACGATGTCTAATTCCGTCAATCCATATGGTGATGGCAAGGCATCTGAACGGATTTTACAAGCTTTGCGTCATGAATTCTTGAGCGATGCTAATCGACCAGATCGATTTGGTAAATAATATGGACAAGGATATGGTGAAAGCTCTGGCGATGGCTACATCGGCAGGGCTGACCCTTCTATTTTGTATCGGTGGATTTATCTGGATAGGATATAAACTGGATACCTGGATGGATACTATGCCATTATGCATGGTTATTCTTGGTTTAATCGGTGCTGTAACAGGCTTTTATATGTTATATAAACAGGTTAAATAGTGAGGTATTTATGAATCAATACATTAAATTCATACGTCATGTACTATGGGCCTGTTTTTTTGTTACCTTTTTAGGCCTACTTATCCAATATGTAGTTGGATGGAATCAGTATATGCTCGGTTGGTTGTGGGGCATGTTGACCATGATGGTTTATTTAGTGCTATTAGGTTTACATAATAAAGGATTGGCCTATGGAAACCCACATCAGGCTGTGGCAAAGGCGCGTCGTCAAATGATGTGGCGATTTACGCTGATTGGCGCATTTGTCGTTATAGGGTTACAAATGCCTGGTGTAAAAGTTGAGAGTTTATTCATTGCAATTGTACTTATACAGCCTATCTTGTATATCATATTTTGGCGATTAAGTAAGTAATAAAATTTATTACATTGAATGATGAGGTTAAAACGCATGATATAAGGGCTAAACATACCTCTAACATAATTTTTTTGAATGCGTAAAACGCATTTTTGGTATGTAATTTATGAATTGTTTACTCTAGAAGTGTTGATTATATACCTATAAAGAGGTATGATAATACATAGATATATATTATAGGGATATATATAAAATTTATATTGCTACGTGAGAAAGGGGTTGAGTTTGTGGAACTGCATGCAGGTCACCATCAAGTAGTACAGTGGTTGGGGTTATCGTTTAATATCGATACATTAATTGCCACATGGATTACGATGGCGATCGTCATCATAATTTCCATGCTTGCTACGCGAAATCGAGTATTAGTGCCTTCGGGTGTTCAAAATGTAGTGGAGACTATATTGGAAGCATTAGAAGGTCAATTATCGCCAACGCTTGGTAAACACTGGCCGATGGTGAGTTCATTGTTATTCACATTCTTTTTATTTATCTTTGTTGGTAATGAGCTTGGGTTATTGCCAACGCTACATGCTGTTACTTCGCCTACGGCGGATATTAATACAACAGCAGCACTCGCATTGTGTAGTAGCTTTATAGTCTGGGGAATGGGAATTAAAATTAAGGGACTATCTTATTTTAATCATTTTTTACAGCCTTATAAGGCTATGCTAGTTCTAAATATTTTTGAAGAAATAGCAAAACCTATCACATTAGCTTTCCGTCTATTTGGTAATATTGTGGCCGGCGAAATTTTATTGGAAATTCTTTATAATTTGCCTTGGTTCGTACCGGTACCATGGATTTGGATTGCTTTTAGTTTGTTTATTGGTATTATTCAAGCTTTTATTTTTACAGTTCTAACAGCCAACTATTTAGGCATGGCATTAAGTGAAGAACATTAATTTTAATGGAGGATTTATTATGGAAGTTCAAGGTTTATTCGCATTAGCTGCGGCAATTGCAGTAGGTTGTGGTGCTATCGCGGCAGGTATTGGTGACGGCATGGTAGCTAGTAAAGTTATTGAAGGTATTACACGTCAACCTGAATTGCGCGGTCAATTAATGTCCACAATGTTCGTAGCTATCGGCTTAATCGAAGCTATGCCTATCATTGGCGTAGTAGTTGCTTTCATTTTATTGTTCAGATAATAGCGAGGAGGAACGACCTTGGTAGATTTAACGCTAGGGACAATTCTTGCTCAAATGCTAAACTTTTTTATATTAGTTTGGATTTTAGCACGCTTTGCATATAAACCATTGGTTTCTATGATGCAAGAGCGCAAAGAACGCATTGCTAAGGATTTAGCAGATGCTCAAGCTGCTCGAACTGAAGCGGAACAATTCAAAGCTGATTATGCTGCGCAAATTGCAAATGCTCGCCAAGAGGCTCAACAAATCGTTGAAAAGGCGGTGCAACAAGCAGAAGCGACTACACGTGAACAATTGGCAGCAGCTCGTGAACAAATTGAACGTGAGAAAAGAACGAGCTCGTCAAGATATTGTAAATGAACGTGATCGTGCTATGAATAATTTGCGCAACGAAGTTATTTCCTTATCTGTTGCAATGGCGACTAAAGTTGTGGCAAAAGATATGGACAGCGAAACTAATACAAAACTAATTGAAGACGCTATTGCGAAACTTGATAGTAAAACGATAGGGTTGTGATATTATGAGCACAGAAATTGTAGCAGATAAATACAGTTCAGCTATGTTAGAGCTAGCTCAAGAACAAGGTAATTTAGTAACTACAGAAGAAAATCTTTTATATGTGGCCTCTGTTCTTAATGAACAACCAGAATTGGTAGGGTTTATTAATAATCCTATTGTAGAAGCAGATGCAAAGATTTCTCTACTTGGAAAGGTCTTTGATACTGCTGTAGAAAAGACAGTACTTCATTTTATGTATGTCATGGTTAAACGTGGTAGATATCGTTATTTGCAAGATACAATTAGAGCTTTCATAAAAAAATCTCGCGAAGCACGTGGAATTTTGGAGGCTATTGTTACTGTAGCAGAACCGTTAACTGATACATTGCGTGATGATGTACAAGCTAAATTACAAGCGATGACTGGCAAAGATGTCATTATATCGATGCGTCAAGATTCTACAATCATGGGTGGTATTATCATTCAAATTGGTGATAAACGCATTGATGGCTCGATTGCACGTCGCTTAGACGAATTGAAAAAAACGTTAGTACGAACTGACTCTATTAGATTGGGGTGAATGGGTATATATGAAAATGAAGCCTGAAGAAATCACTGCTATAATCAAACAGCAGATTCAGGACTATGATGTTGACCTTAATGTCGATGACGTGGGTACTGTCCTTGACGTGGGGGATGGCATCGCCCATATTTATGGTCTTGAAAGAGCCATGGCCGGTGAATTATTAGAATTGCCACACGGCGTATATGGCTTGGTTTTGAACTTGGAATTAGATAATGTTGGTGCCGTACTACTTGGTGACGACTTCTTGATTAAAGAAGGCGACGAAGTACGTCGTACTGGCAAAATTATGGATGTACCAGTAGGGGATGCCCTCATTGGTCGTGTTGTTAACCCATTGGGTCAACCTATTGATGGCAAGGGTGCTATTCAAGCTACAGAACATCGTCCTGTAGAACATCCAGCGCCTGGTATTGCGGATCGTCAATCTGTTAATGAACCATTACAAACTGGTTTGAAAGCAATTGACTCCATGGTACCGATTGGCCGTGGCCAACGTGAGCTTATCATCGGTGACCGTGGTACAGGTAAAACAGCAATTGCTCTCGATACAATCATCAACCAAAAGGGTAAAGATGTTATTTGTATCTATGTAGCTATTGGTCAAAAAGAATCTACCGTAGCTCGTGTAGTACAAAAATTAGAAGAAACTGGTGCATTAGACTATACAATCGTAGTTTCTGCTAGTGCTTCTACAGGGGCACCATTACAATATATCGCTCCATATGCAGGTGTTGCGATGGGCGAATATTTTATGTACAAAGGTAAACATGTACTTTGTGTATATGATGACTTAACTAAACAAGCGGCTGCATACCGCGCTATGTCCCTATTATTACGCCGTCCACCAGGGCGCGAAGCGTATCCAGGCGACGTATTCTACTTACACAGCCGTCTATTAGAACGTGCTGCTAAGTTATCACCTGAACTAGGTGGTGGTTCAATTACGGCGTTGCCTATCATTGAAACACAAGCGGGTGACGTATCTGCGTATATTCCAACAAACGTAATTTCCATCACTGATGGTCAAATTTTCTTGGGCACAGATATGTTCTATTCTGGTATTCGTCCAGCTGTTGACGTTGGTTTGTCCGTATCCCGTGTAGGTGGTAGTGCGCAAACTAAAGCGATGAAACAAGTTGCAGGCCAATTGCGTTTGGACCTTGCACAATATCGTGAATTGGCTGCTTTTGCTCAGTTCGGCTCCGATCTTGATGCAGCTACAAAAGCACAGTTAGACCGTGGTGAACGATTGACTGAAATGTTAAAACAAGGTCAATACGAACCAATGAGTGTGGCTGAAATGGTTATTAATTTGTATGCTGGTACAAAGGGTACTTAGCCAATATTCAAGTTGCTGATGTATTAGCTTTTGAATCTGAATTATTACGCTTTATTCGTGCTAATTATCCTGAAATCATCAGTAATATTGAAACTACAAATAAACTTGATGAAGCAACTGAAAACTTGTTGAAACAAGCTATTCCAGAATGTGTAGAAGCCTTTGGTGCTACACATACATTAGTTTCCCGTAAGGAGGCGTAATGTATGGCTAGTGCACAAGATTTGCGAAAGCGCATAAAGAGTGTTACCAATACGCAACAAATTACAAAAGCGATGAAGATGGTAGCTTCTGCTCGTCTTCGTAGGGCTCAAGCGAAAGCTGATGCAACGCGGCCGTACGCAGAAAAAATAGGGCAAATCTTGCGTCATATCTCCAGTAGTGATTTACAAGATTACGTAAGTCCTCTCCTTGAAACTAGACCTGTAAAACGCACTTGTTATATTGTTATCGGTGCTGATAAAGGTTTGGCTGGGGCTTACTCGTCCAATGTGTTAAAAATGGCAATAGAACAAATCGGACAAAAAACGCCTGATGAATATTGCATTATTACAACTGGACGAAAACCAAAGGATAGCTTGAAATCACGTCACTATCATATTGATAAATCGTACAGTGGTTTTTCCGATAAACCGAGTTACGAACATTCGCGAACTATCATGGAACATGCACTTTCAATGTATGAAAGTCATGAAGTTGACGAAGTAATCATGATTTATACGCGTTTTGTAAATTCTATGACGCAAATTGCACAGGCAGAGCGCATTCTACCGTTAGAGCAACCAGATGATGAGGTAAAGGGTGAAGAATATGAATTCATGCCAGATCCTGCATCAGTTTTGGATGCACTATTGCCAAAATATTTAGAAATTACTTTATATAATGGATTATTACAAGCGGCGGCTAGTGAATTAGGTGCTCGTATGACAGCTATGACATCTGCTACCGATAATGCTGGGGAACTTATTAGCTCCTTAGGCCTTGAATACAACAAGTTACGTCAATCCAGTATTACTAATGAAATTTCTGAAATTGTTGGCGGTGCAAATGCCTTGCAATAGATAAGGAGAGACCTCTTAATGAGTAATAATATTGGGAAAGTGGTGCAGGTCATTGGCCCAGTTGTAGACGTGCGTTTTGAAGCTGGTCATTTGCCAGCCATCTATAATGCCATCCACATCTACCATGACCATAAAGCTCACGATAGACAAAAAATTGTAGTAGAAGTTATGCAACATTTAGGCGACGATATGGTTCGCTGTGTTGCCATGAGTTCTACTGACGGTATGACCCGTGGTATGGAAGCAGAAGATATGGGTGCTGCAATTTCCATTCCAGTTGGTGAAGGTGTATTGGGTCGTATCTTTAATGTGTTGGGGGAAACTGTTGACCATGATCCAGCTCCAGTTGTGGCTGATGAAAAATGGCCTATCCATCGTCCAGCACCTAAATTTGATGATCTTTCACCAGACACACAAATTCTTGAAACTGGTATCAAAGTCGTAGACTTGATTGCACCATATGTAAAAGGTGGTAAAATTGGTTTGTTCGGCGGTGCCGGCGTAGGTAAAACCGTATTGATTATGGAATTGATTCACAATGTGGCAACAGAACATGGTGGCTATTCCGTATTCTCCGGTGTAGGTGAACGTACACGTGAAGGTAATGACCTTTGGAACGAAATGAAGGAATCCGGCGTTATCAATAAAACAGCTCTCGTATATGGTCAAATGAATGAACCACCTGGGGCTCGTATGCGCGTTGGTTTGACTGGCCTTACAATGGCTGAATATTTCCGTGATGTAAAAAAACAAGACGTGCTTTTGTTCATCGATAACATCTTCCGTTTCATTCAAGCTGGTTCTGAAGTATCTGCCCTCTTAGGTCGTATGCCATCTGCCGTAGGTTACCAACCTACATTGGCTAATGACGTGGGTGCATTACAAGAACGTATTACATCTACAAAAGAAGGTTCCATTACTTCTGTACAAGCTGTATACGTACCTGCCGATGACTTGACTGACCCTGCACCAGCAGCTACATTTGCTCACTTGGATGCGACAACTGTATTGTCTCGTTCTATCGCTGAACTTGGTATTTATCCAGCGGTGGATCCACTTGACTCTACTAGCCGTATTTTGGACCCTCATGTACTAGGGGAAGAACATTATAATGTTGCTCGTGGCGTTCAAGAAGTGTTGCAAAAATATCGCGACTTACAAGATATCATCGCAATTCTAGGTATGGAAGAATTATCTGATGAAGATAAGTTAACTGTATCTCGAGCTCGTAAAATCCAACGTTTCTTGAGTCAACCATTCTTCGTAGCAGAGGTATTTACTGGTTCTCCTGGTAAGTATGTACCGTTACAAGAAACATTGCGTGGCTTTAAAGAAATCCTTGATGGTAAACATGATGATTTACCAGAAGGCGCATTCTATATGGTTGGTACCATTGATGAAGCCGTTGCAAAAGCAAAGGAAATGCAAGAGAAGGGGGAATAATCCATGGCGGAACCTATGACCCTAACGATAATTACACCTGATGCGGTTGTATATGATGGTAAAGCTAATTTTTTCGTGGGACGTGCTATTGATGGTGAATTTGGTGTTTTACCAAATCATGCACCTATGATTATCGCCCTCGATGTGGCGCCATTACGCATTGATGACCCTGAAGGGAAAAAACAAACCTTCGCTGTTTTTGGTGGATTTGTTGAGATTGAAAACAATAAGGTAAGTATCATTACACCAAATTGTGAAAGTCCTGAAGCCATCGATATAGATCGTGCGGAACGTGCAAAAGAACGTGCAGAAGGTCGTTTGTCGAATCCGACACCGGATATTGATGTAGAACGTGCTGAACATGCGTTAGCTCGAGCTTTGCTTCGCTTAAAAGTAACAAAACGCATATAATTATGCAATTACAAATAAAAGCAGATATAGCATGCCTAACAGGCATGCTATATCTGCTTTTTCGTTTTTATTATAATACGCTAACGCCTTTTAAGGAATAAGCGGTATTTTTAGGTTGTTCAACTTGGAATTCATAGTCTGGTACAACAGGCATTTCTGCGTTGATACCAGGAGATTGATAACGGTCACGATCTGTAGGAACACGTTTGTATGGTAGTTTATCGAGTAGATCCTTGATAACCTTATTCCATACGGATTTATGGGTAGGCATAGTGAGAGAATCATCTACTTGATTAAAACCGCTGCGAATGGCATGCACAATACCCTCGTTAGTATCGTAGTAATAAATCATAGCATTTACTTTTGCTTGGATGTGAATATCATCACTATCATCGCGGTGGTATTGGCTAAGATATGTTACAGGTAATTGAACATAAATATCTTGCATAGGAACCGGCATGATTACGATTTCAGATTGTTGCGTAGCTGCAATTTCAGCTAAATCAACAGCTGTAATTTGGCTGAGAGGAGTGTTTGTACTAACTACAACCGTATCATAATAAGGGTAGCGTAATACACTTGCTACAGAATCAGATAAATATTTCCCAAAAGCAGCTGTGCTTTCATTACGTAGTGTAGTAGGTACTACAAGTGTTGCTTTGCGGGATGGAAAATTATCTAGATGACCATCATAATTGGCTTTACCAATTGTTGAAGGTGTATTAGATGTTGTAGATGTAATTTGAATAGATGAAGTACCAATTGTACTAGGCGCGGGAATAATTTTTACTGGTGCAATAGGAATAGAACGAGTGTATTTTTAGGTTGTGTGTCATTTTGTGCAGCATTAGCAATTGTAAAAGTAGAAACAAAAGCTAGTGCTAGACAGAGACCGACACGCGTTGTGACTTCTCTTAATTTCATGTCAAACTCTCCTTGAGATGAATAAATCTTTAACTATATGTAACAGTATACCATAGTTATAATAAAAAAGAAGCAAGCCTCAGCTTGCTTCTTAATGTGGTGGACGATGACAGGATCGAACTGCCGACATCCTGCTTGTAAGGCAGGCGCTCTCCCAGCTGAGCTAATCGTCCATGTGGTGACCCGTCCGGGAATCGAACCCGGGATACCGCCGTGAAAGGGCGGTGTCTTAACCGCTTGACCAACGGGCCAATATTGGCTCCCCGAGTAGGACTCGAACCTACGACCGATCGGTTAACAGCCGATTGCTCTACCGACTGAGCTATCGAGGAATAATATAGTGATTATTATAAATGAACCTTACAAGAATAGCAAGAGGAAATGATATAAAAAGTTAAAAATTTTTAGCATATGCTATAACTAAAACACATAACACAATGAGTTTTTAACGTGATAAATAAAATTGATGAGTTAGCAATAAAATATGATAAACGTATTGTGTAACCATAAATTCAGTGTTTAAGCGTGTTCCTGGCTTTTTTATACTGTTGGAATAGAGGTGAGTTAGTAAATAAATTGTATTGAGCATAGATGTTATATGCACTCATAATCAAAAATCTTTTTCTCTTTAAATTGATAGCTAATCTCATTAATTGATGAAATATAGTTCATAGATAAGGTATCTAATGATTGGTAACGAATCATATACAAGTGTAATATGTGATATTAGTTACAGATATAACGCGTTAAACAGGCTTTTAAAGGGTCTCGAGATAGTTATTAAAGTGCATAAATTTGGTATAATTAATCAGTGAAAATAATTATCAAATCGATAAATTTCATTGTGAAAAGTGTATAGGTAAAGCGTTGAAAGCCTTTCAGTAGTGTGCTAGTATGGAGGCATAGAGTTAATCTTAGCTTAACGCTTTGAGAAAAATGTATCTCATGGTATTAGAGTTAATATCCAATTATTTTCCTGAGGAGGGATTATCTTGCGCGAGATTAATGTATCTGAAATCACAAAAACAATCCGTCAGTTATGTATGGATGCAGCTTACCACTTGCCAAAAGACATTTATGAAGGCTTGAAAAAAGGCCGCGAAACAGAAGAGTCTCCAGTAGGTCGTATTGTTCTTGATCAACTTATCGAAAATGCAGAAATTGCTGATAAAGAAGATCGTCCATACTGCCAAGATACTGGTATGACAATGGTATTCCTAAAAGTAGGTCAAGATGTACATTTCGTTGGTGGCGATCTTACTGAAGCTGTCAATGCTGGTGTTGCAGCTGGTTACATCGAAGGTTACCTTCGTAAATCCGTTGTAGGTGAACCATTGTTCAACCGTAAAAACACACAAGACAATACACCTGCTATCATCTACACAGACATCGTTCCTGGCGATAAAGTAGATATCCAAGTAGAACTTAAAGGTTTCGGTTCCGAAAACAAATCTGGCGTTGCTATGCTTGTTCCAGCTGACGGCGTTGCAGGCGTTAAAAATGCGGTTCTTGAAATCGTTAAAAAAGCTGGCCCTAACCCATGCCCTCCAATCGTACTTGGCGTAGGTATCGGTGGTACTATGGACCAAGCTGCTGTATTGTCCAAAAAAGCTTTGCTTCGCGACATTAGCACACCTCACAAAGATGCAGACTATGCAAATTGGAAGAAGAAATTTTGGAAATGGTTAACAAAACTGGTATCGGACCACAATTGGGCGGTACTACAACTTGCCTTGGTGTAAACATCGAATGGGGCCCAACTCATATCGCAGGTCTTCCTGTTGCAGTTACTATTATGTGTCATGCTGCTCGTCATGCTCACGTAGAACTTTAATCGATAGGAGGTAAATAATATGTCTGAAACAATTCGCATTAATACTGAAGAATATAATGAAGAGTTTTCCCGTAAATTAAAAGTTGGTGATAGCGTTCTTATCACTGGCAAAATTTACTCCGCTCGTGACGCTGCTCATAAAGTTATGACTGAAGCTTTGGCACGTGGTGAAAAATTACCAATCGATTGGACTAATAAATTCGTTTACTATCTTGGCCCAACACCTGCAAAACCTGGTGATCCAATTGGTTCCGCTGGTCCTACAACTTCCGGTCGTATGGATGCTTACACACCAACAATGCTTGATCAAGGTATCAAAGGCATGATTGGTAAAGGTTCCCGTAAACCAGAAGTAGTTGAATCCATGAAGAAAAATGGTTGCACATACTTCGCAGCAGTTGGTGGCGCTGCAGCATTGATTGCAAAATCCATCAAAAAATACGAAGTACTTGCATATGGTGAACTTGGTCCAGAAGCTTTGGCTGAATTGACAGTTGAAGACTTCCCATGCATCGTAGTTGGTGATACTGAAGGTAACAACTTCTACGAAGAAGGTCAAAAACCTTACAGAAGAATCTAATATTCGCCATTGAGCGATTCAAAGAGGCTTGCTTTCGCGAGCCTCTTTTTGTTGTTTTCGTATAAAACCGTATAGTTACAGGATATATTAGGTTTATTAAAGGAATTTCACACAGTTACAACATAGTTTGGTCTATAAAAGACATATTTTTTATGATAATATATTTATATATTTGAATATTAAAAAAGGGGCGATATAATGCATTCTATTGAATCAATTAGACAAGAGGTGCATGCTGCTATAGATGAACTATTAACAGTAGCAAAGGTACGTGAAGGACAATTATTTGTAGTTGGTTGTTCGACTAGTGAAGTGTGTGGTAAAAAGATTGGTACAGATTCACATGAGGATGTAGCTGCTGTATTATTTGATGAAATATACAAGCTTGTAACAGATAAAGGGTTACACTTAGCTGTTCAATGTTGTGAACATTTGAATCGTGCGCTAGTAATGGAACGAGACGCGCTAACCTGGGAAGAAGAATGTAATGTAGTACCTCAAATTCATGCAGGTGGTGCTATGGCAATGACGGCTTATAATCGCTTTGAAGACCCTGTTGTTGTTGAATTTGTACAAGCTGATGCTGGTATTGATATTGGGGATACTTTCATAGGTATGCATATGAAACATGTAGCAGTTCCTGTGCGTTTAGACATTAAGAAAATTGGGGAAGCTCATGTGACAGCTTGTCGCGTTCGACCTAAGAGTATTGGCGGTAGTCGCGCCGTTTATAATGACGCGTTATTGTAAGAGGAGAAGATAATGTCTGGGCTTATTCCATATGTTGTATTAGCTGTTGTGATACTCGGTTTCTTTGCTGTGTGTTATGCAGTTTTTAATAAGAGTGAAAGTGATAATGAAACAAATCTAGAAAAAGATGTTTCACACAAAGATGTGCGTGAGCAAAATGTATATGAAGAAGAAACAATACATGTAACGCAAAAACAACCCCATGATGACGTTGACGTATATGCTGTTGAGGATGAAATTATTACAGAGCAAACATTGGAAATTCCTGTAGTCGATAGTTCTACAGAGGATACGATTGCCTTAGGTGAATCTCCAGATATGATGTCTGCTACCAGTCAATTTGAAGCGGATGCAACGCAAATGTTTGGCAATGAATCTAGCGAGATTGCACAACCACAAGGCCCATCTGCTTTAGAAGAAACAAGAATGTTTAATGCTGATGAAATCAATGAACATTTGGGTAATATAGAAGAAGAGGTAGAGCCAGAGGTGAGTGGCCCATGGGCTCAAATTGCGCAAGAGGATAAACGTGTCGCTATGGCGGTCGAGCCTTTTGTTCATGCTTTTGGTGTTGTTCAAAATGATACGATGCATGTTGTTAGTGAGATTACACGAGATGCTTTAATTGCATTAGGAATCACTAAAGGCAGTGAAGTTAATTTACTATTGCAAAATATTGTAATTCAAGAAGCATTAATGTCGATGCAAAAAGCCTATGCGGGTACTCCAACTCCATGGATGAAGACGGCTGCCCTAGAGGCTTTTTTAGATGTAGTACAATCGCCTAAGTCTAGCACGCCATATTTGGTGGCCTTTGATGCATTGCGTGTCTTGCCACATCTTACACTTGGCCACTTCCAAGTCATGGCATTGACTTTGCTGTTGCAGTACTCTAGAAACTCTAACAATTATGGTCGTATTCATTTCCAACATTATGTAGAGAAATATATTGAGCCATTTATTTCTGATTTGCCTTATGATCAATCGTTCTATCGTCAACTTGATTACTTGCGTTGTACACAGCAAGAACGTGAACCGGTGTCCTTGACGCAACTGTTGGGAAATTCGTATCCATTCGTATTTAACTATCGTGGTTTTACGAAGGAAGAATTATTCCGTGCTACTGATGGTCGCGGTGTAGATCCACGATTTGTGGTACGTAGCTTAAATTCTAATCTGTATAAACTCGCTGTCGTTGATGAATCATTAGCACCGCGCTTTTTTAGAGAAGCACGTATTTCTGATGCGATGATACAACGTGATCTCCTAGCTTTGATGAAGAGTAAGCCTACTGCGTTTAGAGGTGAAGAGGCGCGTCAAATCATGGATGATATTAGTCCGGTTCTTTCTGATTTAGCTAGCGTCTATGATGCGAGTCCTATGTGCTCTATTTCACTTACCTTGCTAGGCCTCTATTTAGGTCGAGCTCATGTGAAAGCTACCATTGGAGAAGAATTTGATTTATCTCATTGGTTCTAATTCTATACATATATACAATAAACCGCCTAAGGCTATGCCTAGGCGGTTTTGTGTTGCGTACACGCTGTATTTAATTGTTAAATCCAAATTCTACAATTTGTTGAGGGTCTAATAATGTCACATGGCGGCCATTGATTTCAATGATACCCTCGTCGCGCAATCTTCCAAGCTCACGGCTTAACGCAGTACGTGAAACGTTGAGGGCTTCCGCCATTTGTTCGCGATTATGAGGTAAAACCAATTTTTCACTGTGTTGCATCGTATATATATCTGTAAGATATGCGTAAATTTTTTCACGCATGCCCTTTAATGTTAAATAATGAACTTTTTTGGTAAGAAGCAATGCTTTTTCCGATAAATCCTCTAATAGATTAGAAAGGATTTTGGTTTGGCATTGATGGCAATCTGGTAATGTTTCGATAAATGTTTCGAGTGGTATAAACATAATTTTTGTTGGTTTTAACGCTTTTATGGTGGCTGGCCAAAGTGGATGCTTACTAAATAGCAAGGCTTCCCCAAAAATAGAGGATGCCTCTAAATTGGCCATGATAACTCGTTGGCCTAGCACATTTTCACGCGTAAGAATAGCACTGCCTTCCAAGATAACGCCAATTCCTTCCATAGGATCTCCTGAAATAGCGATAAAGTCGTTCTTTTTGTAATTCTTTATAATCACTTTTGCATTATGTAAGTAGCTCGTTAATTCTGGTATACCCAATGTATTGAATAGAGGGCAAGCTGTTAAGATTGGTAAGTATTGTTTGATAATGTCATCGGATAGAACTTGTTTAATCATGTGTGCCTCCTAATATAGTATATAGCTATTTTAGCCCGAATTATACATCGTATGGTGTGATGCTTTTTATAGGTAATTTGTAATGAGTATTGTAAAATAATTATATATGCTCTTGTGAGCAGCCTGTTCCAAAAGAGGAGTCAGGAAATTTTTGAAAAAGTTTTTTTATTGTTGCTCAAGCTACAGAAATTGTATCACCTTTACGATATACTTTCAATGTAATCAATCAGAACCTGATATTAATCAGTGTATCGTATAAGGTTTATAACAATTAGCTTGAATGCGAGAAAGTCTCGCAAAGGAGGATTTAAATGAGCATGTTCTGTTATCAATGCGAACAATCTGCAGCTCCAGGCGGCTGTACTGTACAAGGTGTATGTGGTAAAACTGCACCAGTTGCTAATTTACAAGACGAATTAACTGCTGCTTTAGTTGGTTTAGCACGCGCTTTAGACGTAAAGGCCAAACTAAAGAAGGCGTTGACTATTTAATGCGCGGTTTGTTCATGTGTGTAACAAACGTAAACTTCTCTGAAGACCGCGTTCAAGAATTCATCGACGAAGTAAACGCTTATCATGCACAAGTGGATAGCACTCAACAAAACTTCGATTGGGAACAATTGTGGAAAGGTGAAGAAGATATCGTATCCCTTCGTTCCACATTATTGTTAGGTATGCGTGGTATGGCTGCATACGCATGGCATGCTGCTCGCCTTGGTTTCCACGATGCTGACGTTGACGCTTGGTTCGTTAAAGGTCTAGTAGAAATGGCAAAAGATCACAGCGCTGAAGAATGGCTTGGTCTTTTGATGGAATTCGGCGAAATCAACTTGAAATGTATGGCTGTTCTTGATAAAGCTAACACTGAAACATATGGTACTCCAGTACCAACTACAGTACCTTTGACTGTAGAACCAGGTCCTTTCATCGTTGTAACTGGTCATGACCTTCACGACTTGAATCAATTGTTGGAACAAACTGATGGTAAAGGTGTAAACATCTATACTCATGGTGAAATGTTACCTTGTCACGCTTACCCTGAATTGAAAAAACATCCTCAATTGAAAGGTAACTTCGGTACTGCATGGCAAAATCAACAAAAAGAATTCGTTGACGTTCCTGGCGCATTCTTGTTCACTACAAACTGCATTATGCCACCAAAAGAAAACTACAGAGCAAATATCTTCACTACAGATATGGTAGGTTTTGACGGCTGTGCACATGTAGAAGAAAAAGCTGATGGCACTAAAGACTTCTCCGCTGTTATTGAACGCGCCATCGAATTGGGTGGTTACAAAGAAGCCCAAGAATTCACTGGCATCAATGGTGGTCACGAAGTAACTACTGGTTTCGGTCACGGTACAGTATTGGGTATTGCTGATAAAGTAATCGACGCTGTAAAAGCTGGTGCAATCAAACACTTCTTCTTAGTTGGTGGTTGTGACGGTGCTAAAGTAGGCCGTAACTACTACACAGAATTCGTAAAACAAACTCCAGATGATACTGTAGTATTGACATTGGCTTGCGGTAAATTCCGCTTCAACGACCTTAACATCGGTGAAATCGGTGGTATCCCTCGTATCCTTGATATGGGTCAATGTAATGATGCTTACTCCGCTATTCAAGTAGCAGTAGCTTTGGCTGGTGCCTTTGAATGTGACGTAAACGACTTGCCATTAACCTTGGTATTGTCTTGGTACGAACAAAAAGCAGTATGTATCTTGTTAACATTGTTGGCATTGGGTATCCGCAACATCTATATCGGACCTTCCTTGCCTAAATTCTTCTCCAGCAATGTATTGAACATTTTGGTGGAAAAATTCCAATTACATCCAATTACAACTCCAGAAGCTGATATGAAAGCTATCTTGGGCTAATCGGATTAAAACCTGATAACAGCGGCCCTAATCCCCTCTCTCTTATATGATTCGGGTTGTTGCTATATAAATTAGGCTATGCCATCTTTTGATGGTATAGCCTTTTTTGTCTTAATCATATAAAATTGTATATAAAGGTTTTAATGGAGAGGGTGAACAAACATGTTTGTCCAACAGTGGACAAACATACCTCTATTGTGTATATAGACATCTATGAATATTGATTGCTATACTATAGATAAGAAGTGAATTATTTCTTTATTTATGTATGTATAGAGGTTCAATATGAACAGTATTTTTGATATTATCGGCCCCGTTATGATTGGTCCGTCTAGCTCGCACACCGCTGGTGCAGCACGGCTTGGCAAGATGGCTCGTTGTATATTTGGGAATACGCCGAAGAAGGTTGAAATGACCTTGTATGGGTCGTTTGCAAAAACATATAAAGGGCATGGTACAGATCGTGCCTTATTAGTGGTTTATTAGGCTTTAAAGAGGATGATAAACGCATCCGCAATGCGAAGGAACTCGCTGATGAAGCTAGTTTAGATTATACTTTCATCGAATCACCACTCGATATAGGTCATCCTAATGTAGTGAAGTTTGATTTGTATGGTGAAAAAGAGCGTCATATGTCTGTAGTAGGACGTTCCATCGGTGGTGGTCAAATTATGATTACCGAAGTAGACGGCAATGATATGTCTATTACAGGCGATGAATTTACACTTGTTGTATTTCATGAGGACAAGCCTGGTGCCATTTCGCTCATTAGTCAGGCTTTAAGTGAATCTGACATCAATATTGCGTCTATGCGTGTTTTTAGAAAGGGTAAATATAAAGATGCGGTTATGGTTATTACCACCGATTCTGTTGTTAACCCTATTACTGTACAGTTTATGCGTGAGTGTCCAGGCATTCAAGATGTAATGACTTTTGAGGCTTTGTAGGAGGATATGATGAGTTACGCTTATGAAACGATAGCTGATATTATCCGACTTAGCGAAGAGCATAACCTGTCTTTTGGAGATGTGGTTATGCGCACTGAATTGGAACAGTATGATCGTAATGAAAAGGAGATTACTAAAGAAATCAAACATCGCTTAGATATTTTTAAGGCTTCTATCAAGGATGGGTTACGTAATTTGAAACGAACCCAATCCAATATGTCCGGTGGTGAGGCCGCTCGTTTAATTGCAAGAAAACCACTATTCATGAGTGATATTTCGTATAAAGCTATGTCGTATGCTATTGCAGTCAATGAAGCTAATGCGAAGATGTTTAAGGTCGTAGCCTGTCCTACGGCTGGTTCTTGTGGTGTCATGCCAGGTGCGGTTCAGGCTGTAGCGGAGCATTATGAACTAGATACACCTACATTGGTGAAAGGTTTTCTTGCTGCAGCAGGCGTAGGTAATGTGGTGTCCAATCGAGCTTGTGTAGCAGGTGCGGTCGGTGGCTGCCAAGCCGAAAGTTGGTACTGCAGCTTGTATGGCTGCCGCTGCTATAGTAGAAATGATGGGTGGGACTGCTCGTCAGGTTGGTCATGCTGTTGCACTTTGTATGAAAAATTTATTAGGCCTTGCATGTGATCCAGTGGCAGGGTCTCGTCGAGGTGCCTTGCGTTAAACGGAATGGTGTCTATGCTGTTCATGCCATTACAGCGGCTGAGCTTGCATTGGCTGGTATTGAAAGTCAAATTCCACCGGATGAAGTTATTGAGGCCATGAATAATATTGGGCGTGCAATGCCAGCAGCTCTTCGTGAAACTAGTGATGGAGGATTGGCCGTTACTGAAACTGGCTTAGCAATAGCTGAAAAGGTGCGTTCTTTATAAAAGCTAGTATAAACTACTATATAATATATAGGTTCACATAGTTTGGGTAAGATAAAAACTGTCTTACATAGACCATGTGAACCTTTTTTCGTTATCGTATTTGTAGTACAATAAAAAGATGAATAGAAGGGAGGGTGGATGTATGGAACAGGCTATCCGTTTGCTGACAATTTTAGAAGAAGCGGGCTTTGAGGCTTTCATTATCGGCGGTGCAGTACGAGATATGCTCATGCATGTGGAGCCTCACGATTTTGACATCGTTACATCTGCCCGACCAGAACAAGTTATGTCTGTTTTAGCTAATGCTGGTATTGAGACAAAGGGGCTTATAGGGAAAACCTTCGGTGTAGTAGTGGCTACTGTGGGGGATAAACATTATGAAGTTGCTACGTATCGTAGTGAATGTTATGGAGTGGATAGTCATCGTCCAGAGAAAGATCGTCTATGCAGATACACTCGAAGAAGATGTGAAGCGTCGTGATTTTCACTGTTAATGGTATGGCTATGAATCGCTATAAGGAGATTATAGACCTTGTTGGCGGACGTCATGATATTAAACATAAGGTGCTACGCACTATCGGTAATCCTGAGGAACGTTTCAAGAGGATGCGTTGCGTTTGTTTAGAGCTTGTCGCTTTATCGCAAAACTCGATTTTATGCCTGATAAAGCATTATTAAAGGCAATGCCAACAGCATTTCATCGCGTATCGGGACTTTCACTAGAACGCGTGCGAAGTGAAATAGATCGTCTATTATTAGAACCTGCAGTGGCAAAGGGCTTAGATGTATTCGTACAATCTCGTTTGGCTGAATGTACCTGTCGCATGGTGGAAAATGGGGAAAGTAGAGAAATTCCTATTTTACCTGAGTTATATCATCTAGTGGGTTTGCCACAAGAAAAGGCATTTCATGAGTTTGATGGATGGTATCATACATTAGCAGTCGTATCTGAAACAGAACCTGATTTGACACTCCGTTGGGGTGCTTTGTTGCATGATGTAGCAAAGGGGATGCCTAGTATTAGGCAAGTTATTAATGGACGTTATACGGACCGTGGACATGATAATCTAGGATCTCAGATGGCTTATGACATATTGATTCGCCTTGGGTATAATAAAAAATTTGCCAGTCGTGTATCTTGGATTGTTAAGAATCATATGCGTTTTCATTTCTTTGTTCAAAATGAAGAGGCAGATGAGAAAAAATGGATTCGCAAGGAAGCTCGTAGCGGTGAGTTTAGGGATAGTCAAGGCATGCGTGAAGCGTGGCAACAGTTGGCTAAGGTGTGTGCAGCCGATGTTCTCGGTTGTGGGAAACCGTATTCCGTTACAGATGGTACTTTGGCCTTTGGAGAATGTATGGCGGATTTGAGCTTGGAGATGCCTGTTCATACAAAGGATTTACGATATGATAAGCGCGTTCTTGCAGCGTGTGGTGAAAATATAGCGCAATGTCTACAGTATTTGATGCAACAAGTACAAAATGGCGTTGTTAAAAATGAACCTGATGATTTGTATGATGCAATTATTCATAAGTTGCAACGCACATCATATTAATACTTTTAGTGGGAGACCATAATGAATATTTCAGGGAATGATAATAAGCGAATTGAATATACGGTGCGCGTACTCCTATGTATTGCCGTTGTTTTGGTAGGGCGCTTATTCTTTTACAAATTATAGATAAGTCTGATTTGCAGGCTAAGAATTTGAGCCAAGTACAGGTGGATAGAAAATTACAATCTCCTCGCGGTACGATTTATGACCGTAATGGCCGACCATTAGCGATGAGCGTTGTTACAAAATCCTTGTATGCAGATCCGAAGATGATTGATAGACCCATCGATGAAATTGCTGATCTTATTGAGCCTTATGTAACGATGGCAAAAGAGGATATTGTGAAATCCTTACAAGAGGATACAGCCTTTGTGTGGATTGACCGTATGATGGAACCAGAAAAATCGAAGGCTATAGCTCAGTTGATTAAGGAGAAAAAGCTAAAAGGTCTTAATTTCGTAGAGGAATCAAAGCGATATTATCCAAATGGTAATTTAGCAGCTCAAGTATTAGGCTTTGTTGGAACCGATGATAAAGGTCTTGATGGTCTTGAGATGGTACTTGATGATGAATTAAAGGGCGGTATTCAAAAGGAACTCGTTGCGACCGATAGAAACGGGAATGCTATTTTTGGCTCCGTGTTGTCCAAATATTTGCCTGATAAAGGTAAAAGTGTGACCTTAACTATCGATGCAAGTATTCAATTTATTGCAGAGCGAGCTTTGGATAAAGCGATGGAGGATACGGGGGCTAAACATGCGAGTGTTATCGTTATGGACCCTAAGTCAGGGGAGATTTTAGCGATGGCCAATCGCCCTACATATGACCCTAATCATTATAGTCAAAGTTCTGACGAAGCGTTTAAGAATATTGCAGTAACTAATTTGTATGAACCAGGTTCCACATTTAAGCCTCTTATCGCCTCTGCCGCATTAGCATCTGGCAAATGGAAACTAGATCAAGTGTATAACGATAAAGGCGCCTTTGTAGCCAATGGACATGTGATGCAAAACTGGAATGGTGAAGGCTATGGTCCTGTTAAATTGATCGATATCCTGAAGTTCTCCATCAATACCGGTATGGCTGAAATTGGTACGACTACTGGTGCAGATATATTGTCTAAATATGTTCGTGATTATGGATTTGGTTCTACAACAGGTATTGAATTGCCTGGTGAGGGTGCAGGTATCTTATACGAACCAGAAGACATGAGTAAGCTTGATGTAGCTACTATGTCTATTGGACAAGGGATTGCGGTTACTCCGTTACAAATGGTACGTGCTTTTGGAGCTGTAGCTAATGGTGGTAAGATGATGCGGCCTCACATTATTAAATCCTATAGTAATGTTAAGGGAGATATTACGAGTACTACTGATCCGGAAGTAGTGGGGCACCGATACCAGAGGAAACGGCAAAAATAATTGCGGATATTCTTGAAAAAGAAGTGTCTGAGGGGGGCGGTTCAAAAGCTTTGGTAGAAGGCTATCACTTTGGAGGTAAAACAGGTACTGCCGAAAAGCTCGATACTAAACGAGGCGGCTATTTAGCAGGCCATTATATAGCATCCTTTATTGGATTTGGTCCAGTAGAAGATCCTAAGTTTGTAGTTCTTGTTGCTATTGATGACCCTCAAAAAGGTTCTATCTATGGTGGTCAAATTGCGGCCCCAGTATTTAAAAATATCATGTCTCAATTGGTTAGATACTATCAAATGTCGCCATCTGTTAAAGATGGTGCTACAGTTGTAGCCTCGCCAGTAGCAAAACTTCCGTCAGTAAAACCAAATAGTGATGGTGATGTAGTATTGCCAGACTTTAGAGGATATACATTTGGGGCGGTACGCGATTGGTTGCATACGGCAGGCTTGTACTTTAAACCTGATGGTACAGGGACTGCGGTTTCACAAGAGCAACCGCCAGGAACAGTGGTGTCTCCCGGTACCGCTATTGTCGTCCAATTTAGTCATTGATGACTTATGTAGTATAGGAATTAAAACTACAACTATAGACAAAGCGTTATATAATAGAATAAGAGATTACTAAAGGTGCCTCTATAGGCACCTTTTTATATAAGAATTCTGTATAGCGTATAATGGAATGGAGATAACTATGATTGAATTACGTGGTAAAGCTGTAGCTGATGCACATAAAGCTGTTTTACAAGAAAAAATGACAAACCTTGAAGCGGGTACTATTACAATGGCGGTATTACTTGTTGGTGATGATCATGGTGCAAACATGTATGCTGATTTTATGGAAAAAACAGCCAAGAATTTTGGCTATGGATTTGTGCGCACTCAACTACCTAGTACAGCAAGTCACGAAGAGGTATATGAAGCATTGATGTCATTAAATAACGATGATGCAGTACATGGTATTTTGCCACTTATGCCGATGCCAAAGGATATCGATACGGAGCAATTAATTGATGCTTTAAGTCCTAAAAAAGATATCGATGGTCTTACGACCTATAATATTGGCCTCGTAACAGCTAGTAAAGGTGGTTTTGCACCTTGTACAGCTAAGGCTTGTTTAGCTATATTAGATCATTATGGGATTTCTTTAGAAGGAAAACATGTAGTTGTTGTGGGTCGTAGTCAAGTTATTGGTAAACCAGTAGCGTTGATGGCTCTTGAACGTCATGCTACAGTATCCATCTGTCATTCGCGTACGACTGATTTGGCGTGTCATGTTATAGAGGCGGACATCGTAATCGCTGCAGCTGGTCGTGCACATATGATTACAGCAGACATGGTAAAGGCTGGTGCCGTTGTTATTGATGTAGGTATCAATGAGCTAGATGGTAAAACAGTAGGCGATGTTGATTATGATGCGGTGAGTAATGTTGCATCTGCTATGACACCCGGTTCCTGGTGGCGTTGGTTCCGTTACAACGACGATGATGTTGGAAGCAGTTTATGAGGCGTATCATGCACGAAATGTCAATCGCTGAGGGGATTTTAGATATCGCTTTAGAAACAATGAGAAATAATGATGCATCTATCATTCATTCCGTACAACTTGATTTAGGTTTAATGAGTGGCGTAGAACCTGATGCATTGTTCTTTTGCTGGGATGCGGTAACAAAAGGTACTCCGGCAGAAACATCTAAAATCGATATTCATACCATCCCTATTACGGGACAATGTTTAGACTGTGATACTATCTTTGATGTGCAAGACTATAAATTTATCTGTCCTCATTGTGAAAGTCGTCTTGTGAACACTATCGGTGGTCGAGAACTACAAGTGACATCTATTGATATAGATTGAGGTATATATGCAAGTAGAAGTAAAAACAAATGTATTGGCAAAAAATGATGCCATTGCATCATCGTTGCAACAAATATTTAAAGAAAAACATATCTTTGTATTTAATTTAATGGGCTCTCCAGGTGCGGGTAAGACGTCGTTATTAGAAGCAACATTACAAGATTTAGCAAAAGATTATAATGTGGCTGTTATTGAAGGCGATTTATTTACCTCTAAAGATGCTGAGCGCATTCATGCTCTTGGGGTGCCTGTCATTCAAATCAATACGGTAGGTGGCTGTCATTTAGATGCTAATATGATTCAAGATGCTATATCTGATTTAGATCTTGATGCATTAGATATGATAATTATAGAAAATGTTGGGAATTTAGTATGCCCTGCAGAATTCGATATAGGTGAGGCTGTGAAAGTCACAGTGTTGTCTGTTACAGAAGGTGAAGATAAGCCCTTAAAATATCCACTTATCTTTAAAGAATCAAAGGCTATATTGCTCAATAAGATTGATCTTTTACCATATGTACCATTCGATAAGGAAAAAGGCAATCAAAGATATTCGTAATTTAAATCCTCAAGGCCAAGTGTTTGAAATCAGTTGTACCGTTAAAGATGGTCTGGTACCATGGTTAACATGGCTTAGAAAACAAATGGAGAGTCGATAATGAAAAAAATCTTATCTCATGCAGCATTGACTATAGCCGTGCTAAGTGCAATGGGAACTGTATCGGTAGGGGCTGTTGATGCGGAAACAACGGTGCCAGAAATCAAGAATACTATAGTTGTTGTGAAAGAACCTGCTGCAGATAGTCGCTCAAAAAGTGGATGGCTAGCTGAACAATTAGCAGTTACTGCTTTTGGTGATTCTTTACAATATTGGCAGGCTGCTAGCGAAAATGATGGTGTTATGCCACAGGATTCAAAAAAATAATTTATCTGATATAGGACATTCGTATACATCTAATAATTTACCAGCTCTTGGTGTAGAAGATGACTACAGTTTAGCTTTGAAATCGGACGAGGATACTGCGAGTATAGGTCCTGTATATCGCGTTGGTGATGTATATAAGCCTAGTGCTACTACTAAAAAGACCGTGAAAGGTGTATTTACAACGTATCATGAAAAAGATATGGATATAACGGTGTATACTGGACCGGATAAATCACGTCTAGAAGGGAATCAGTTGCGTGGACAAGGTGCTACGTACTTATTTCCTGTAGGTACTATTACTAATTTACATACTACAGAGAAAGGCTTGGTTACTGTTCGTGATATTGGTGTAGGTAGTTCCCGCATGGAGATGATTTTCTCTTATGGTAGTCCTAATGCGATGTGGCGGAACCAATCCGATGAATCATATATCTTTTTATATGAAGGTCATGCGGAAAATTCATGGACAGAAAAAAAGGAATTTACTTCTCTCGTAGCGAATACAAATAATAATAGCCAATCTCCAGATTCTATTCAAAACGGAAAATCCTATGTGGCTTTCACCGTTAAAAATAATGTGATAGAGGCTGTTGATATTTTGGATGGACAGGTTTGGACCCGTTTCGGATTGCCAAAGGCTCCGATGTATCATTTCCATGCTGGGCAATTGAGTGACGATGATTTTGTGTTGCGTGGTTTACGATTGAATCAACATTTTGTGAATGATGCAGATGCAGAGTGGAGAACTCAAGGAATGCTATTTGGTGCTACATTCATTGGCTATAATGAGTATGGCGTTAGCGTAGATGATAAGTCGCTTATCAATCGTGTGTTGTTAAACGTCTATACACCGACACGTCGTGGTATTGCCATGGGCGATACAAAATATCTATTGCTATTCGTATATGGTATGCCGACGCGTATAGTGGAGTCTGCAACAAATACAGGCACTGCAACGGTGTATGAGTATAAAAATCCAAGGTCGAGTAATTCTTATTTACAGTTCGCCTTAGATGATAAAAATCAATATATCAAATCAGTGATGTTATCTGACCGACCTGTTAAGTAGGTCATCTTAAGTGAGGAGGCAAGGATATGGTTACTGTACAAGATGTGAAAGAACGGTGGGAACAAATTCAAAATGGTGATGAGCGTATATTGTTCATCGTTGGTGGCCCTGGTTCTGGTAAAAGTTTGTTAATTCGTGAGTTATCAGAGCAAAAAGGGTGGAAATATTTAGAAGCCAAAACAACTTATTGAAGAAGAATTTTTGTTGGTTCCTCGTGATGAACGTCCAAAACTTGCAGAAGATGTTATTCGCCGTGCATTAAGTCGTAGTGATACGGAAGTACTTCTTTTAGATGGTATTAATGTATTATTTGCTCCTATTTTAAACTTAAATCCTCTTGAACTATTAAAGACCATTAGTAAAACATATCCGATTGTTGTAGGTTGGCGTGGTCATCTTGAAGGTGATCAATTGTACTTAGAACACAATAATGATTCAAAACATGCAGTGGTTACTATTACAAAACCTGAGCGTGTCATGGTTATTGACTAATTACAGCTATATTGATTGATGAGGGCATTATATATTGCCATGAGTTATGACCGCATATAAAAAGGTGGGTGGATATCATGGATTAATATATAATTGCCCTTATTTTAGGTGTTGTAGAAGGTATAACAGAGTGTATTCTTGTGGTACCTTAACCGTTCGTCTTTATCTACTTTTGGATATTATAGAATTATAGTGGCTATATTAGCGATTATGTACCTGTATTTATGATTTCCTATGAGGAAAAAATGAAATTGAAGAAAATTCAAAAAAATACTTGCATCGAAAAAACTTTCATGATATATTGATATAGCACTAAGGGACACCGCAATGAACGAAAAAACTTTAAAAAAAGTTTTTTTAGAAAAGTTCTTGACACTTAGTGAGGCGGATGTTACAATACATTTTGTCGTAATGATGCTGGCGTAGCTCAATAGGTAGAGCAGCTGACTTGTAATCAGCAGGTTGTGGGTTCAATTCCTATCGCCAGCTCCATTTTATTTCTGGAGGGATTCCCGAGCGGCCAAAGGGAGCAGACTGTAAATCTGCCGTCTTCGACTTCGAAGGTTCGAATCCTTCTCCCTCCACCATCTATAGCGGGGTGGAGCAGTTGGTAGCTCGTCGGGCTCATAACCCGAAGGTCGCAGGTTCAAGTCCTGTCCCCGCAACCACAAATATTCGCAGTGAAGTGAACGTTCATTGTGCTGGTGTAGCTCAGTCGGCAGAGCGTATCCTTGGTAAGGATAAGGTCACCGGTTCAATCCCGGTCACTAGCTCCATACATGGCGGCATAGCTCAGTTGGCTAGAGCAATCGGTTCATACCCGGTGTGTCCGCGGTTCAAATCCGTGTGCCGCCACCATTAAACCTCACGTTGGTGAGGCTTTTTTTATATCTATATTTAAATAATGAATCATATCTAACTACACACATTTGTAACTTAGATATGATTTTTTGTTTATTGATCTTTATAGATTATGATATAATATTCTGTAGGAATGTATATTCCGTTGATTAAATTAGGTTATTATATTATAGTATTACTATAAAAGTATTTTGTTTTTGTGAAGGAGGATTATTTCCTAATGGCAAAAGAAAAATTTGAACGTACGAAACCGCATGTTAACATTGGTACTATCGGTCACGTTGACCATGGTAAAACTACTTTGACTGCTGCAATCACAAAAGTATTGGCTGAAAAAGGCCAAGCTGACTTCCAAGATTACAGCATGATCGATAAAGCTCCAGAAGAACGTGAACGCGGTATCACAATCAACACTGCACACGTTGAGTACGAAACTGCTAACCGTCACTATGCACACGTTGACTGCCCAGGCCATGCTGACTATGTTAAAAACATGATCACTGGTGCGGCTCAAATGGACGGCGCTATCTTGGTATGTTCCGCAGCTGACGGCCCTATGCCACAAACTCGCGAACACATCTTGTTGGCTCGCCAAGTTGGTGTTCCTGCAATCGTAGTATTCTTGAACAAAGCCGATATGGTTGACGATGAAGAATTAATCGAATTGGTAGAAATGGAAGTTCGTGAACTTCTTTCTTCCTACGAATTCCCTGGCGACGAAGTACCTATCGTTGTAGGTTCTGCGTTGAAAGCTTTGGAAGGCGACGCTCAATATGTAGCTAAAATCGACGAATTGATGGACGCTGTAGACTCCTACATCCCAACACCAGTTCGTGATACTGACAAACCTTTCTTGATGCCTGTGGAAGACGTTTTCACAATCACTGGTCGTGGTACAGTAGCAACTGGCCGTGTTGAACGTGGTCAAGTAAACGTAGGTGACACTGTAGAAGTAGTAGGCTTGAAAGAAAAAGCTGACTCCTACGTAGTAACTGGTCTTGAAATGTTCCGTAAAACTTTGGATTCTGCAGTAGCAGGTGACAACGTTGGTGCATTGCTTCGTGGTGTTGACCGTAAAGACATCGAACGTGGTCAAGTATTGGCTAAACCAGGTTCCATCAAACCACACACTAAGTTCAAAGCAGAAGTATACGTTTTGACTAAAGAAGAAGGTGGCCGTCATACTCCATTCTTCTCCAACTACCGTCCACAATTCTACTTCCGTACAACAGACGTAACAGGTGTTGTAAACCTTCCTGAAGGTGTAGAAATGTGTATGCCTGGCGATAACGTAACAATGGATATCGAATTGATCACTCCAATCGCTATCGAAGAAGGTCTTCGTTTCGCGATTCGCGAAGGTGGCCACACTGTAGGCGCTGGCGTAGTAACAGCAATCGAAGGTTAATCTTCATAATTGAATCATAGATTCTAAAGGGACCCTGTGGGGTCTCTTTTTTATGCATAATAAAAATGAAGAAAAGGCATGGACTTCTTTCTAGACAAAAAATATCATTCTTTGTTATACTATCCATGTCAGGCAGATGTGCCTGGCTTTTTTGAGTTGCTTAAAATCTTGACATCGCTTGCTACGTATGATATAGTTTTTTAGTATGTAGTCGAGTGTTTTCGAGTACAAGAGACAAGTTAGTAAATATAAAGCGAGGTGTGTCCGGATGCGTAATGCCATTACTTTAGCTTGCACAGATTGCAAACAACGTAACTACCAAACGAACAAGAATAAGAAAAACAATCCTGATCGTATTGAAATGATGAAATATTGCAAATTCTGCGGTAAACATACATTACACCGTGAAACAAAATAATCTTATCATTCATTACCTGTTGATTTGAGGATGTGAACAAATGGCAAAGTCTAACTCAGCAGTTCAACAACGTGGCGGTTTTGGTAAATTCTTCCGCGGTGTTAAGGCTGAACTGAAAAAAGTAGTCTGGCCAACAAGAAAAGAGCTCATCAATTACACAATTGTAGTATTTTTGGTAACAATCTTTATTGCCTTACTCATCTATGTGTTTGATGCGATTTTTGCTCAACTAATTAATATGTTGTTGCGGATTGTTGGATAGGGGGCCATTACATGGAAGCAGATAAGAAGTGGTATGTAATTCATACCTATTCAGGCTACGAAAATAAAGTTAAAACCACTCTAGAACTTAAGGTTCAATCTATGGGTTTGCAGGATGTAATTAGTAGAATACTAGTACCTCTTGAAGATGAAATAGATGAAAAAGATGGGGTTAAAAAAGTAGTAAAACGTAAAATTTTTCCTGGGTACGTATTGGTTGAGATGGAAGTTAACGACCGCTCTTGGTATGTTGTGCGCAACACACCAGGTGTAACGGGTTTCGTTGGTTCCGCTACAAAACCAGTTCCACTTTCTGATTCCGAAGTAGAACATATACTTAAGTCTCAGGGCTTGGATAAGAAACCAACAATCAATGTCGATGTAGAGGTTGGTGAAACGGTTCGCATTACATCCGGTGCCTTTGAAGATAGACTAGGTGTTATTACCGAAATTAACCCTGAAAAAGGAACATTGAAACTTAATGTAGAAATGTTCAATCGAGATACAGAGGTAGAGGTAGAGTTTTCTCAAGTTGAAAAAGCTCTTTAATATATAAATATAACTCTAAAAGAGCAATCGATTTTGGTTGCCAGTGGGAGGATGTTTATCCGTTACCACCACAGTATAAGCATAGGAGGTTTAATTACCCATGGCTAAGAAATTAGTTAAACAAGTAAAACTACAAATTGAAGCCGCTAAAGCTACTCCAGCACCACCAGTTGGTCCTGCACTAGGTCAAGCAGGCGTTAATATCGTTGCTTTCACAAAAGAATTCAACGAACGTACTGCTAAACAAGCTGGCTTGATTATTCCAGTAGTTATTAATGTATATGAAGATCGTAGCTTCGACTTCATCACTAAGACTCCACCAGCTGCAGTATTATTGAAAAAAGCTGCAGGTATCCCAAAAGGATCTGGTGTACCTAACCGTGATAAAGTAGCAAAAGTAGGTCGCGATAAAGTTCGTGAAATTGCTGAATTGAAAATGCCTGACTTGAATGCTAACACCGTAGAACAAGGTATGCGCATGGTAGAAGGTACTGCTCGCAGCATGGGCATTGAAATCGTTGACTAATAAGCGTACGACTTGCGCATAAGGCGCAAATCGGTGGGAGGGAATTCCCGTTTGACCACATAAGGAGGATATTATAATGGCAAAAGTAGGTAAGAAATACGCTGAAGCAGTAAAACTTATTGAAGCTGGTAAGTTCTACGAACCAGTAGAAGCAATTGAGTTAGTTAAGAAACTGCAACTGCAAATTTCGATGAAACAGTTGAAATCGCTTTCAACTTGAATGTCGACCCTAAATACGCTGATCAACAAGTTCGTGGTGCAGTAGTATTGCCTCATGGTACTGGCAAAACTAAACGCGTTCTTGTGTTCGCTAAAGGCGACAACATTAAATTGGCTGAAGAAGCTGGCGCAGATTTTGTAGGTTCTGAAGAGTTAGTAGCTAAAATCCAAGGTGGTTGGAGCGACTTTGACGTAGTAGTTGCTACACCAGACATGATGGGTCAAGTTGGCCGTCTTGGTAAAATCTTGGGTCCTAAAGGCTTGATGCCAAATCCTAAAGTTGGTACAGTAACTCCAGATGTTGCTCGTGCAGTAAACGAAATCAAAGCTGGTAAAATCGAATACCGTACTGATAAAGCAGGTATCATTTCTTGCTCCATCGGTAAAGCGTCTTTCGATGATGAAAAATTACTTGACAATTACCGTACAATCGTTGATACTATTATCAAGGCTAAACCTGTAGCAGCTAAAGGTCAATACATTAAATCTGTAACCTTGTCCGCTACAATGGGCCCTGGTGTGCCTTTGAACGTGTTCAAATTGAGCAACGTTACAAAAGAGCAATAATCACATATGTCTCTTAGCTGTAGACGGCTGGTATGTATAATGGATGAAAATCCGCCCGCTGAGGCTGACACTAGAACAACCTAGGACTAGTTCGACCTCATCGCGTGCGATGGGGTCGTTTTTTACGCTAAGATAGTACATAGAGCACCACAAAATCTATAAGGAGGTAATCTAATGGCTGTCACTGAATCAAAAAAAGCAATTGTTGCTCAAATGAAAGAAACTCTTTCTGAAGCAAAAGGTGCTGTATTGATTGGTTACTCTGGTTTGACTGTTGCGCAAGCAACTGATCTTCGTCGCAAAATGTTGGCTGAAGGTGTTGAATACAAAGTAATCAAAAATACTTTGACTCGTATCGCTGCAAACGAATTGAATCTTGAAGGTTTCTCTGAGCATTTAGAAGGTCCAACTGCGTTGGCTACTTCTAAAGAAGATGCTGTTGCACCTGCTCGTGTAATCGAACAATTCATCAAAGCTACAGACAAAGAAGTTGTAACTGTAAAAGCTGGTATCGTTGAAGGCGAAGTTATGGACGCAGCTGGCATCAAAGCAATTGCAAATCTTCCAAACCGCGAAGGTATGCTTTCCATGTTGCTTTCCGTATTGCAAGCTCCTGTTCGCAACGTTGCATACGCTGTCAAAGCTGTTGCAGAAGCTCAACCAGCAGAAGCTGCAGAATAATATCTGCGAATTATCCATTGGTCGCTTAGGACTGATACAATAAACTATTTTATGGAGGAAATCTAAAATGGCATTGAACATTGAAAACATCGTTGCTGAATTGAAAGAAGCAACTATTCTTGAACTTAATGATCTTGTAAAAGCAATTGAAGAAGAATTTGGCGTAACTGCAGCAGCTCCTGTAGCAGTAGCAGCAGCTGGCGACGCTGGTGCTGGCGCAGCTAAAGATTCTTTCGACGTAATCTTGAAAGATGCTGGCGCATCCAAAATCAACGTAATCAAAGTTGTTCGTGAAGCAACTGGTCTTGGCTTGAAAGAAGCTAAAGCTATCGTTGACGGCGCTCCTGCACCTGTAAAAGAAGGCGTAGCTACTGAAGCAGCTGAAGCTTTGAAAGCTCAATTGGAAGAAGCTGGCGCAACTGTAGAATTGAAATAATTCTAGCCATATTAAAGGCGTACCTAAGGGTACGCCTTTTTTGCGTTCTGATTACTGTGAAACGACTCTGTATAAACTTGATATTAAAAAGCGTGCCCCGAAGGACACGCTCTATTAAAATGAAATATTATTTTGTACTTTATATATTGTAGCTCCATTAGTTTTGCCCAATGGTTTTGTAATGACAGCTGCAGGTGAACTTTCAAAGTCTTTTATATTCCGATTAGGTACGATAACAATAGCATTTGATTCGTTTGGAAGTTGATCTAAAAACTCATCTTTGGTAATGGTAGGCATAATATTTCTGGCCTTAGCCCAGCATTCGTCATCAGTCTTATTTAAATATACTTGTGTTGGTATATGTTTTGTATAATACACGACTGAAGTATAATATCCACCGTATACGAAAACAGGTTGATTTGTATTTTCTATATAAGATGTAAATTGAATACCAGATTGACTCGTTAATATGGGCGTCACAGAAATGGTAGTGGCCGAATATAGGGCTAGTATTGGAAGTAAAAATAGCAATGTGAGTTGAGAATATGTTCGTATGTAATGTCTAGCTAGTTTAAAAATCAGAGCGCCTATGCTAACTATAATCATATATTCTAAGATATAGTCGCTAGCACTGACAGCTACGCCAATACCTAGAATGCATGTATATATGCAAAATGGTAGTGTTACTAAAAAAGTACAATATTTAGATAGATTAGGGTTAAACAGTAAATTGATAATTGCCTCACTACCCCATATGATACATGGAATAATTGCGGGTAGTGTATAGGTTAAATACTTGGTTGCTACAATAGAATAAAATAGCAATATAATAACAAACCATATACCGCCAAGTAGGTTGAATGATTCCTTCCAGTTCAGTTTCTGCAATTGATATATAACCACTGGTGTCCATGGCAATAAAGCAAGCGGCGTAATTATTAGATAGTAGTACCACACGTCGAATTTAGGGTGTTCGGATACAAGGGCACGACCTACATTTTGTAGACCAAGAAATCCACTAATAAAATCTTGACCGTGAATGGAGTACATTGCAATATACCAAGGACTGGCGATTAGGAAAAATAGTATGATGCCTAATGGATTAAAGGTTAGCTTTAGATTTTTTAACAGGCCTGTTTCTTCATTCTTCGAGGCTAGAATTTTTCGTAAACTAATGAATACTAATAAGATAAGACCGGGTAGTAATAATCCGATGGGTCCTTTTGTTAAGACTGCAAAGGCAGCTGCAATATAGGCTTTCATCATCGACGTCTTATCATTGTTTGTAAAAGCTAGGTAAGCATAACCAAATATGGCAAGACTAAAGAAAAATAAAAAGCCATCTGTTATAACCGCATGTGATATATACCAAAATTGTAAGGTGCTCATCAAGAGGATGGCACTGGTTATTGCGACTGGGATGGACTGTTTGATACGGTATACCATGTGATACATGAGTGATACACTGGCCCCTGCAATTAATGTATTAGGGATGCGTGATACAAAATCTGATATACCGAACAATTTATAGCAGATTATAAGTGCCCAATATGTTAATGGTGGTTTATCATACCATACATGGTCGTAAATCATAGGTGAAATCCATGAATTGTGAGTTAACATGGTTATGGCACTTAATACATAGTTAGATTCTACTGGATCGGTAATCGGTATATAGGCATTATAAAAACCATAGCTTATGACTGTAATTAAAAACAGTGCTATGATTCGTGTTCGATGACTTATGTTAATTTTAAACACTCCTTTATGTTAATAGTATATGCTTATATTTTACTATACTTTTGCAATGTTCAGATATGTCATGAGAGAAATTATATAGAATATTGTTTTTATGGAATACCTTAAATGACTTTTGTGTATACAAAATACATGATATAATGAAGTCAATAAAAGACCATTTTATACAATGTATTTTGTCTATTAAAGAATAAATGAAAGAAGGATTGTTATGAGAAAAGAACATGATTTCCTAGGCGAATTAGAAGTTGCTGATGAGCTATATTATGGTGTGCAAACAATTCGTGCATTAGAAAACTTTCACATTACAGGTAAACATTTAGACCATGACTTTATCATCGCATTGGCAATGGTGAAAAAAGCCTCTGCATTGGCTAATATGAAAACAGGTCGACTCAATGTATCTGTTGGTAAGGCCATTGTTCAAGCTGCTGATGAAGTGATTGCAGGTCAATTTGCGGATCAATTCCCAGTAGATCCAATCCAAGGTGGTGCTGGTACTTCTGTAAATATGAATATGAACGAAGTATTGGCTAATCGGGCTTGTGAAATTTTGGGTCATCCAAAGGGAAGCTATGATATCGTAAGTCCTAACAACCATTGTAATATGGCGCAATCTACAAATGATGCGTTCCCAACAGCTATCAAGGTTTGTGCAATTTTAAAATCTAAACCATTACTTGCTGCATTGCAACGCCTCGTTGATGAGCTTGAAAAAAAGGCTGATGAATACAGTGAAATTTTGAAAATGGGTCGTACTCACTTACAAGATGCAGTGCCAATCACATTGGGTCAAGAAATGGGTGCTTATGCATCTGGTATCCGTCGTGGTATTAAACGTATTAAATCTGCCGTTGAAGGTGCGCATGTAATTAACATGGGGGCTACTGCAGTTGGTACAGGTATCAATGCTGAACCTAATTATATTCAAGATGTTGCGTATGAACTTAGCGAAGTAGTAGGTGAACCATTCTACACTGCTGAAAACCTAATCGATGCTACTAACAATACAGACGTATTTGCTGATATTTCTAGCGGATTGAAAGTAACGGCTCTTGTATTAATTAAAATGGCCAATGATTTCCGCTTGATGGCGTCTGGTCCTCGTTGTGGTATTGGGGAATTAAAATTGCCTGCTCGTCAACCTGGATCCTCCATCATGCCTGGTAAAGTAAATCCAGTTATTGCCGAAGTATTAAACCAAGTATGTTACCAAGTTATCGGTAATGACCTTACTATTACATTGGCTGTAGAAAATGGTCAGTTTGAATTGAACGTAATGGAACCTGTATTGGCGTACAATTTGTTCAATAATCTTTGCTACCTCAAAAATGGTGTAAATACATTTGTTGATAAATTGTTGGTGGATCTTGAAGTAGATCGTGAACAATGTGAATACTGGTTGAATCGTTCTGTTGGTATCGTAACAGCATTATTACCACATCTTGGTTATGAAACTGCGTCTGCATTGGCTAAAGAAGCTTATACATCTGGTCGTGCTATTCGCGATATTATCTTGGATCAAGGTTTGTTGACTGAAGATGAAATCAATCATATTCTTTCTCCTAAGGAAATGACTCGCCCTGGTATCGCAGGGGCAAAGTTGTTAAAAAATAAAGGCAATTAATCTGATTCATTATTTTATAATGCGTCATGAATAAATTATGAAAATATAGAAGCTGTCAACCCTTTTGGTTGACAGCTTTTTTATATGATGATAAAATTATAAATTGCAAAAGTAGCATTTTCTACTTTTCCATGTAGAAGCTATAACTTACGTATTAAGGGTTTTCTTCCAAGGTTGTGCTTGGATAATGAACGGAGCAAGGTTATTTTTTAATCTAAAAAGGGCCTTGCTTATTTGGCGTTATTAAAGCAGGAAAACTGAGACCTGTAAGATGTCTTTTCTATGCCGTTATAGAAATATGGTGGACCAGTGTATTTGAAGGAGGGAAAGCAAATATGTTCAAACCTGAACAGGTAGGCAAACGGACTCGTTATACATATGCAAAAATTAACGAAGTTATTAAGATGCCGCATTTGTTGGACATTCAACGTAAATCGTACGAATGGTTCTTGGAGAGCGGTTTACAAAATATTTTCAACGATATTTCTCCGATTAAAGACAATTCAGGTAATTTAGTACTTTCTTTTGAAGGTTTCAGCTTAGGTGAACCTAAGTATGATATTAATGAGTGTAAAAATCGTGATGCTACATACGCAGCACCACTTCGTGTAAATATCCGTTTAGTTAATAATGATCCTGAAAATATGGACATTAAAGAACAAGAAGTATTCATGGGTGATTTCCCATTGATGACGGATACAGGTACTTTCATTATCAATGGTGCAGAACGTGTTATCGTATCTCAATTGGTACGTTCCCCTGGCGTGTACTATGGTAAAGAAATCGATACAATGGGTAACCGTTTATATGAATCCACAGTTATCCCAAATCGTGGTGCTTGGATCGAATTAGAAACGGATGCCAGCGAAATCGTTGCTGTTCGTATTGACCGCAACCGTAAATTACCAGCTACTGTACTTGTTCGTGCATTAGGTTGGAATACTAATGAAAGTATCCTCGATTTGTTCTGGAACGGTCAAACTGACGAAGATGGTTTACCAGTATATGATGAACGTATCGTTCGCACATTAGAAAAGGATACTACTCAATCTTCTGATGAAGCATTGGTAGAAATCTATAAAAAATTACGTCCAGGCGAGCCACCTACTGTAGAATCTGCTCGTAATTTATTCGATAATTTATTCTTCGACGCTCGTCGCTATGATTTGGCTCGCGTAGGTCGTTATAAATTAAATAAAAAATTGGGTTGGCGCCAACGTATGTTGGGTCAAACATTGGCACAACCAATTATTGATACTGAAACTGGGGAAATCATCCTTGATGCAGGTGTACAAGTTGGGGAAGAACAACTTGATATCGTTGCTAATAGTGGTGTATTCAGTGGTGAAGGTTTTGCTGAATTCTATATTACTAACTCTGATGGCGTTGTGTCTAAAATCATTTGTAACAACTGCAATTTAGACTTTAATCATCGTACAGTTACAAGAGAAGATATGATCGCAAACATCTCTTATCTCTTGAACTTGATGGATGGTGCTGGTCATACAGATGATATCGACCATTTGGGTAACCGTCGTCTCCGTTGTGTAGGCGAATTGTTACAAAACCAATTCCGTATTGGCTTAACTCGTATGGAACGCGTTGTTCGTGAACGTATGACGATTCAAGAAATTGAATCTATCACGCCACAAGCGTTGATTAATATTCGTCCAGTAGTGGCAGCCATCAAAGAATTCTTTGGTTCTTCCCAGTTGTCCCAGTTCATGGACCAAACAAATCCATTAGCAGAATTGACTCACAAACGTCGTCTATCTGCCCTTGGTCCTGGCGGTTTGTCTCGTGAGCGTGCAGGCTTCGAAGTTCGTGACGTGCATCACTCTCACTATGGCCGTATGTGTCCAATCGAAACACCAGAAGGTCCTAACATCGGTTTGATTAACTCCTTATCTAACTATGCGAAGGTAAATGAGTTTGGCTTTATCGAAGCTCCATATCGTAAGGTTGAAAAAATCTATGGCGAAGGTGCAGATGCAGATAAAGTTGTTAAAGTGCGCGTATCTGAAAGCGTTGCTTACATGACTGCCGATGAAGAAGAAGGCATGACTATTGCCCAAGCGAACTCCCCACTCGATGCAGAGGGCTGTTTTGCTACTGAGCATGTAGCTTGTCGTCGTGGTCATGACGTATTAGAAGTTACACCTGACAAGGTTGACTATATGGACGTTAGTCCAAAAGAAGTTGTATCTATCGGTACAGCTATGATTCCATTCCTTGAAAATGACGATGCTAACCGTGCCTTGATGGGTGCGAACATGCAACGTCAGGCGGTACCACTCTTGCGCGCGCAAGCTCCACTTGTTGGTACAGGTATGGAATATACAGCAGCTACTGACTCCGGCGTTTGCGTGTTAGCGCGTGAAGCAGGTAAAGTTGTACGTTGCTGGGGTAATGAAATTCACGTTCTTCGCGATAGCGATGGTCGTGTTGATACATACCGTTTAACAAATTCCTTCGCTCTAACCAATCCACATGCTTTAACCAAAAACCAATCGTTAATCGTGGCGATCATGTTGTAAAAGGTCAAGTTTTGGCTGATGGTCCAGCTACTGATGGCGGCGAATTGGCACTGGGTTACAACGTTCTTGTAGCGTTCATGCCGTGGGAAGGTTACAACTACGAGGATGCAATCTTACTTAGTGAAGAACTTTGCAAAGAAGATATCTATACATCCATTCATATTGAAGAATACGAATGTGATGCGCGAGACACTAAATTAGGTGCTGAAGAAATTACTCGTGAATTGCCTAATACTGGTGATGACACACTTAAAAACTTGGATGAAGAAGGTATCATCTGCATCGGTGCAGAAGTACATCCTGGCGACATTTTAGTTGGTAAAGCAACACCAAAAGGTGAAACTGAACTTACTCCTGAAGAACGTTTATTACGTGCTATCTTTGGTGATAAAGAACGCGAAGTTCGCGATACATCCTTGCGTGTGCCTCATGGCGAATGTGGTAAAGTTGTTGACGTTAAGGTGTTTACTCGTGAAAATGGCGATGATTTACAACCAGGTGTAAATAAACTTGTTCGTGTATATATCGCTCAAAAACGTAAAATTCACGAAGGCGATAAAATGGCGGGGCGTCATGGTAACAAAGGTGTCGTTTCTCGCGTTATGAGAAAAGAAGATATGCCATTCCTTCCTGATGGTACTCCAGTACAAATCGTATTGAACCCATTGGGCGTACCTTCTCGGATGAATATCGGTCAGGTTCTTGAAACTCACTTAGGTTGGGCTGTTCAAGGCTTGGGTATGAAAATCAAAGCTACAGACCTTCATATTCAAACGTGTTGAAAGAGGCTCGTACAGATGCATCTTATTGGGAAGAAATTGATTCAATTCGCAATCTATATGCAGAAATTCAAGAGTTAGAAGCGAAAATTGCTGAAGATGTGACTACATCTCATTTCGAAATTGACGAAAAAATCATTAGCTTGAAAACTCAAATTCTTGAACATGTAGAAGAAGCGGCGAAGAAGAAATTTGCTGCTCTAGGTGGCGAAGAACGCTATGCGGAATTAAAAGCTATTGAAACTAAATACCATGATCTTCATATGGAATATTTCGGTACTGAAGAAGAAACACCTGAAATGGATCCTGTATTAGTAGAAGAATTAGAAGGTATTAATAAAGTAAAAGCTACATTAAACCACATTGAAGAAGCTCGTGCTAAACGTGTTGAAATCCGTGCAGATTTAGAAAAACTCGGTTACGATTACGATACATATGGCATGCCAAAACCTGATGTAGCAGGTATTCATATCGCTACACCTGTATTTGACGGCGCGCACGAAAAAGACGTTTTCGAAACATTGGCAATTGCTGGTCGTTCCGATGACGGCAAAACAGTATTGTACGATGGTCGTACTGGTGAACCAATGGATAACCGTGTAACTGTTGGTTACGTTTACATGTTGAAACTTCACCATTTGGTTGATGATAAAATCCATGCTCGTTCCACTGGTCCGTACTCCCTTGTTACACAACAACCATTGGGCGGTAAAGCTCAGTTCGGTGGTCAACGTTTCGGGGAAATGGAAGTGTGGGCTCTCGAAGCATATGGCGCAGCTTATACTCTTCAAGAGCTGTTAACTGTTAAATCTGACGACGTTGTTGGTCGTGTGAAAGCTTACGAAAAAATCGTTAAAGGCGAAAATATCCCTGAACCAGGTGTACCTGAGTCCTTTAAAGTATTGCTCAAAGAACTTCAAAGTATCGGTCTTGATGTAAAAATCTTGAACGAAGATCAAGAAGAAGTTGTTATGAAAGAACTTGATGACGAAGATGAAGTGGTAGAAACTGGTATTGAAGATGTTATGGACGGCAGTGCTGTTGAAACAGATGAAGTAACAGTAGTAGACCCAGAAGCAGAGGAAGAAATCGAGGTTTCTAACGGCGGAGATGATGATATTCTTAGCCAATTAGCATTCCCAATTAGTGAACCCTCTCATAATGAAGACTGACACTGAATATAAGGAAGGGAGCGATAGTAGTGCTAGACGTAAATGAATTTGATTCCATGCGAATCGGTTTAGCCTCTCCAGAGCAAATCTTAGAATGGTCTCATGGGGAAGTTAAAAAACCTGAAACAATTAACTACCGTACGTTAAAGCCAGAACGTGATGGTCTATTTTGCGAACGCATTTTTGGACCAACAAAGGACTGGGAATGTCACTGCGGTAAATATAAACGCATTCGCCATAAAGGCGTAGTCTGTGATAAATGTGGCGTAGAAGTAACTCGTGCAAAAGTACGTCGTGAACGTATGGGCCATATTGAATTGGCTACACCTGTATCCCATATCTGGTATTTCAAGGGTATCCCATCTCGTATGGGTCTCATCCTTGATGTTTCCCCACGTTCCTTGGAACGTGTATTGTATTTTGCTTCCTACATCGTAGTTGATCCTGCAGGTAGCCCATTGGCAAAACGTCAATTGTTATCTGAACAAGAATACCGTGAATACGAAGCTCAATTCAATGAAGATGGATATTCCATCGGTGGTAAATCTGTAGTTATTGAAACTGTGGCACAACGTAATGAACGTTTGGCTATCGTTCGTGAAGCACAACGTAAAGAACGTTATAACGCAGCACTTCGTGAAGATGCTACAATTCCAGAAGCAGATAAAGAATATGAAGAGTTAACTCGTGAAGAACGTTACGAATTAGGTGCTACAGAAGAAATCTTATTCGTATGTATCGACATGGGTGCAGAAGCGGTAAAAGCATTATTGGCTGAACTTGATTTGGAACAATTAAATGCTGAATTGCGCGAAGAGTTGAACACTGCTAGTGGTCAACGTAAAATTCGTGCGGTTCGTCGCTTAGAAGTAGTAGAAGCATTCCGTCAATCTGGCAACCGTCCAGAATGGATGATTATGGACATCGTTCCTGTTATCCCACCTGAATTGCGCCCAATGGTTCAATTAGATGGTGGTCGTTTCGCTACATCCGATCTTAATGATTTATACCGTCGTGTTATCAACCGTAACAATCGCTTGAAACGTTTGTTAGACTTAGGTGCACCTGATATCATCGTGCGCAATGAAAAACGTATGCTTCAAGAAGCTGTTGACGCATTAATCGATAACGGTCGTCGTGGTCGCCCTGTAACAGGTCCTGGTAACCGTCCATTGAAATCCTTATCCGATATGCTAAAAGGTAAACAAGGTCGGTTCCGTCAAAACTTGCTCGGTAAACGTGTTGACTACTCTGGTCGTTCCGTTATCGTAGTAGGTCCTGAACTAAAAATGCACCAATGTGGTTTGCCAAAAGAAATGGCATTGGAATTGTTCAAGCCATTCGTTATGAAACGTTTGGTAGAACGCGGTCAAGCGTCCAACATCAAGGCTGCTAAACGCCAAGTTGAGAGAATCGGCCCTGGCGTATGGGAATCTTTGGAAGAGGTAATCAAAGAACATCCAGTTCTCTTGAACCGTGCCCCTACATTGCACAGACTTGGTATCCAAGCCTTCGAACCAATCCTTTGGGAAGGCCGTGCTATCAAATTACATCCATTAGTATGTACAGCCTTCAACGCCGACTTTGATGGTGACCAAATGGCGTGTCACTTACCATTGTCCGTAGAGGCTCAAGCAGAAGCTCGTACATTGATGCTTTCCAGCCATAATATCTTATCTACAAAAGACGGTAAACCAGTAGCGGTACCTTCTCAAGATATGATTTTGGGTACATACTACTTAACAGTTGTACGTGAAGATACTCGCGAAAAGGCAAAAACATTTGCTACTTATGACGAAGTTATGCTTGCCTATGAAGCAGGTATCATCGGCTTGCAAGATATTCTTTATATCCGTATGCCTGAATATGGCCGCGTAGAAACTACTGCAGGTCGTTTGATTTTCAACAATGCACTATTCCCAGAATTGTGGCAATATGCACAAAAAGAAGATGGCACTTACTCCTTGGGTAAGGTTATGGATAAGAAAACAGTTGGTAAATTAGTTGACCAATGTTTCCAATTATTTGGCAATGAAAAGACAGCTGAACTTTTAGATAGAATTAAATCTCTTGGTTATTCCTTTGCACGTCGTGCGGGTATGACCGTAGCGATTGCTGATATTAAAGTACCAGAAGTTAAATTCGAATTACTTGATACAGCAGAACAAGAGGTAGAAAAAGTATCCCGTATGTACCGCCGTGGTTTGATTACGGAAGAAGAACGCTACCGCAAAACCATCCAATTATGGACAAAAGCAACAGAAGATGTTACTGAGGCTATGATGGATAATATGGCGCGCGATAAAGATGGCTTCAACCCAGTTTATATGATGGCTATCTCTGGTGCCCGTGGTAATAAACAACAGATTCGTCAGCTTGCTGGTATGCGTGGTTTGATGGCCGATCCCATCTGGTCGTATCATTGACTTACCGATTAAAGCTAACTTTAAAGAAGGTTTGACTGTATTGGATTACTTTACGTCTTCCCATGGTGCTCGTAAAGGTTTGGCCGATACAGCACTTCGTACAGCTGACTCCGGTTACTTGACTCGTCGCCTCGTCGATGTATCTCAAGATGTTATCGTTCGTGAGGACGATTGCGACGTAGTTGGTATCGACTTGGTTCGTGAACGTGCGCGTTTGGCGACTTCTCCTCGTCAAGCTCTTGAAATGTTGAAAGACAAATTAATTGGTCGCGTTCTTGACAAAGATGTAGTAAATGCTGAAACTGGTGAATTAGCGGTTCCTGCAGAAACTATTCTTGATGAACAAAGCTTGTCTGATATCGCAGATGCTGGTGTAACTGCAATTTCCTTGCGCGGTGCACATTTAGGCTCCGATAGTGATATTAACCATACTAATTTGGTTCAAAAAAATTCTTCTTGGTGAAAGTGATGACAGCATCCGTGCAACATTGAAAGAAACTATGGTTCAAAAATATGTTAAATAAGGATACTGTACATGCTATTGTGGATAGCCATGGTGTAGAAATCTACCCTGCTGACACACGCCTTACAGAAGAGGGAATAGAGGCTATTCTTAACTCCGATGTAAAAAGAAGTACAAGTACGCAATAATGAAATCAACGGTATCGAAGTTGAAGCTATTGTTGAAGGTACTGGTATTATCGAGCCATTAAAAGATCGTATCGTAGGTCGTATTGCAGCTGAAGAATTAGTTAACAAGGAAACTGGTGAAGTTATCGTTCCATTGAATGGTGAAATCACAGAAGACCTTGCTGACGAAGTTGTAAAAACATTACGATATTGTTAAGATTCGTTCCGTATTGACATGTCGCAGCCCTTATGGCGTATGCCGTAAGTGTTATGGTCGGGATCTTGGTACAGGCAACCAAGTCCAAGTTGGTGAAGCTGTTGGTATCATTGCAGCCCAATCCATCGGTGAACCTGGTACACAGTTAACAATGCGTACATTCCATACAGGTGGTGTCGCAGGTGATGACATTACTCAAGGTTTGCCTCGTGTCGAAGAATTGTTCGAAGCTCGGAAACCAAAAACGTAATGCTATCATCGCGGAAAATGAAGGTGTGGTTCGCGTTGTACCCTAACGAAGGTAAAAAAAGGTACAAATACTATCTTTATCACTGGTGAAGACGGTATTGAACTCGACTACCTCATCCCTTATGGTTCCCGCATTATCGTTAAAGACGGTGATGTAGTATCCTTGGGTGCACGTTTAACAGAAGGCTCTATTAACCCTCATGACATCATGCGTGTAATGGGTACACAAGCTACACAACGTTACCTTGTATACGAAGTACAAAAAGTATATAAATCTCAAGGTGTAGAAATTAACGATAAACACATCGAGGTTATCGTTCGTCAAATGCTTCATAAAGTAAAAATTGAAACAGCTGGCGATGCTGATATGCTTCCAGGTGATATGATTGACATCAATACATTTGATGAAGAAAACCGTCGTCTCACATTAAATGGCAAAGAAAATGCTACAGGTAAGCGCACATTGTTGGGTATTACTAAAGCTGCTTTGGCTACAGATTCCTTCTTGTCTGCCGCATCTTTCCAAGAAACTACACGTGTTCTTACTGATGCTGCTATTAAAGGCAAAATCGATCCATTATTGGGTCTTAAGGAAAATGTTATCATTGGTAAGTTGATTCCTGCTGGTACCGGTATGAGCCGTTACCGCAAAATTGAAGTAGTTAAGAAGGCTCCTGAAATTTTAGAATTAACTGATGATGGTGAAATCATAGGAGAATAAGCTTATATATTGCTTAGCAATGTATAGCTAACTCAAAAGAGATATTCTTAGGTCATTATTTGATCTAGGAATATCTCTTTTTCTATTATATCAATTTCGCATAATAAAACTGCATTAATTGAATTGGATATGTATAAAACGTATAAAAATAAGTGAATTAATCGATAATTGCATAAAAAAACGTATAGACTACATGTAAATCATTAAAATGATACACACGGATAAGTGTACATATTAAATACAGTGAAATAGCGGCTTTGAGTGTGAAAAAACCTTTGACATGCGTTTTAGTAATTGATATACTTACATAGTGCTTAGAGGGCAAGTGCGCCCTGAGCATAGTTTCGTAAGGAGAAGATGTAACTATGGACATTGCCCATTTAGCATCGGCGAACAAGACAATAGGGGCTAAGCAAACAATAAAAGCGATTGCAAAAGACTCTGTTAAGTTTGTGTTTCTCGGCTGCGATAGTGATAACTACGTAGTAGATCCTGTACGGATGGCTTGCGTGGAACATAATGTACCGTTCGACGAAAAGCATACGATGGATGACCTTGGTCGTGCGTGTCGCATTAAGGTGCGGGCCACAGCGGTAGGTATCCTACGTTAATCTTGGTAATATCCGATGTAACACTTTGTTATGACGGATCAATTATAAATCTCAAATTTGGAAAGGAGGTGCCCAAATGCCAACAATTAATCAGCTAGTACGCAAAGGTCGCATGAGCTTGACTAAAAAATCTACAGCTCCAGCACTTCAAGAATCTCCACAAAAACGTGGTGTATGTACTCGTGTGTACACAGCTACTCCAAAGAAACCAAACTCCGCGCTTCGTAAAGTTGCCCGTGTACGTTTGACAAACGCTATTGAAGTAACTGCTTACATCCCAGGCATTGGTCACAATTTACAAGAACACAGTGTTGTACTTATCAGAGGCGGTCGTGTAAAAGACCTTCCAGGTGTGCGTTATCACATCGTTCGTGGTGCATTGGATACAGCTGGCGTACAAAATCGTATGCAAAGTCGTTCCAAATACGGCGCGAAAAAGCTAAAAAATAATTTTAGCCATTAAACGAAACAATTAACACACATCATTATAAAGGAGGAATTGAACATGCCAAGAAAAGGCCCTGTTCCGAAACGTGATGTACTTCCAGATCCGGTGTACAACAGCAAATTAGTAACACGTTTCATTAACAAAGTTATGTACGATGGCAAAAAAGGCATTGCTGAAACTATCGTATATGATGCATTCGAAATTATTCGTTCCAAAATGGGTCAAGACCCAATGGAAGTTTTTGATCAAGCATTGAAAAATGTTATGCCTGTACTTGAAGTACGTGCTCGCCGTATCGGTGGTGCGAACTACCAAGTTCCAGTTGAAGTTCGTGCTGATCGCCGTCAAACACTCGGCATTCGCTGGGTTGTAAACTATGCTCGTCTTCGTGGTGAACGCACTATGAAAGAACGCTTAGCAGGCGAATTGATGGACGCTTTCAACAATGCAGGCGCTGCAATCAAGAAAAAAGAAGATACTCATAAAATGGCAGAAGCTAATAAAGCATTTGCTCATTATCGTTGGTAATAAGAGGTGACAACTGTGGCAAGAGAGTTTTCCTTAGCAAAAACTCGTAATATCGGTATCATGGCCCACATCGATGCTGGTAAGACAACAACTACAGAACGTATCCTCTACTATACAGGTATCGTTCACAAGATCGGCGAAGTACATGAAGGCGCTGCTACGATGGACTGGATGGAGCAAGAACAAGAACGTGGTATCACAATCACTTCTGCTGCGACAACTTGTCAATGGAAAGAACATCGTATCAACATCATCGATACTCCTGGTCACGTTGACTTTACTGTAGAAGTAGAACGTTCTTTACGTGTACTTGACGGTTCTGTTGCGGTATTCAGTGCTAAAGGCGGCGTTGAACCACAATCCGAAACAGTATGGCGTCAAGCTTCTAACTACGGTGTGCCTCGTATCGCTTATGTAAATAAGATGGATACTGTAGGTGCTGACTTCTTCAACGTAGTTGACATGATGAAAGCTCGTCTAGGTGCAAATTCCGTAGCTATTCAAGCCCAATCGGTTCTGAAGATACTTTCAAAGGTATCATCGACTTGATGACAATGAAGGCGGAAATTTACTTATCCGATGACGGTAAAGAATTTGAAATCACTGAAATCCCAGCTGAATATCAAGAAGTAGCAGAAGCTCGTCGTGAAATGATGATCGATGCTATTGCTGAAACAGATGACGATATCATGATGAAATACTTGGAAGGCGAAGAAATTTCTGTTGAAGAGTTGAAAGCAGCATTGCGTAAAGCAGTTATTGCTAACCAATTGTTCCCAGTTCTTTGTGGTTCTTCCTACAAAAACAAAGGTGTACAAATGTTATTGGACGCTGTAATCGATTACATGCCAGCTCCAATCGACATTCCAGCTATTAAAGGTGTAGTTCCTGGTTCTGAAGAAGAAACAACTCGTCCTTCTTCCGACGAAGAGCCATTCTCCGCATTGGCATTCAAAATCATGGCTGACCCTTATGTTGGTAAATTAGCGTTCTTCCGTGTGTACTCCGGTACATTGGAATCCGGTTCTTACGTTTTCAACTCCACTAAAGGTAAAAAAGAACGTATCGGCCGTATTCTTCAAATGCACGCTAACTCCCGTAAAGAAATTGAACGCGTATACTCTGGTGACATCGCTGCGGCGGTTGGCTTGAAGGATACTACTACAGGCGACACATTGTGTGATGAAAAGAATCCTGTAATCCTTGAATCCATGGAATTCCCTGAACCAGTTATCTCCGTTGCTGTTGAACCTAAAACAAAAGCTGACCAAGAAAAAATGGGTACAGCTCTTGCACGTTTGGCAGAAGAAGATCCTACTTTCAAAGTTCGTACTGATGAAGAAACAGGTCAAACTATTATCTCCGGTATGGGCGAACTTCACTTGGATATCATCGTTGACCGTATGAACCGTGAGTTCAAAGTAGATTGTAACGTAGGTAAACCTCAAGTAGCATATCGCGAAACTATCCGTAAAGCTGTTAAAGCTGAAGGTAAATTCGTACGTCAATCTGGTGGTCGTGGTCAATATGGTCACTGCTGGTTGGAATTGATTCCACAAGAACCAGGTGCTGGCTTCGAATTTGAAAATAAGGTCGTAGGTGGTGCAATTCCTCGTGAATACATCGGACCTGTAGAAAACGGTGTTAAAGAAGCTATGGAATCCGGTGTTATCGCTGGTTATCCAATGGTTGACATCAAAGTTATCGTGTTTGACGGCTCCTACCATGACGTTGACTCCAACGAAATGGCCTTCAAAATCGCTGGTTCCATGGGCTTTAAAGAAGGTGCTCGCAAAGCAGATCCTGCATTGCTTGAACCATACATGTCCGTAGAAGTAGACGTTCCTGAAGAATATATGGGTGACGTTATCGGTGACTTGAACTCTCGTCGTGGCCGCATGGATGGCATGGAAGCTCGTAATGGTTCCCAACATATCAAAGCATATGTTCCATTGAGCGAAATGTTCGGTTACGCAACTGACCTTCGTTCCAAAACTCAAGGTCGTGGTAACTACTCCATGACATTCGATCATTACGAAGAAGTTCCTAAGAAAATTGCTGAAGAAATTCAAGCAAAGAAAAATGGTTAATCTTACATTAGATTAATAGAATTACTATTTTCCTCGGAGGATAATTTAAAATGGCTAAAGAAAAATTTGAACGTACGAAACCGCATGTTAACATCGGTACAATCGGTCACGTTGACCATGGTAAAACTACTTTGACTGCTGCAATCACAAAAGTATTGGCTGAAAAAGGCCAAGCTGACTTCCAAGATTACAGCATGATCGATAAAAGCTCCAGAAGAACGTGAACGCGGTATCACAATCAACACTGCACACGTTGAGTACGAAACTGCTAACCGTCACTATGCACACGTTGACTGCCCAGGCCATGCTGACTATGTTAAAAACATGATCACTGGTGCGGCTCAAATGGACGGCGCTATCTTGGTATGTTCCGCAGCTGACGGCCCTATGCCACAAACTCGCGAACACATCTTGTTGGCTCGCCAAGTTGGTGTTCCTGCAATCGTAGTATTCTTGAACAAAGCTGACATGGTTGACGACGAAGAATTGATCGAATTAGTAGAAATGGAAGTTCGTGAACTTCTTTCTTCCTACGAATTCCCTGGCGACGAAGTACCTATCGTTGTAGGTTCCGCTTTGAAAGCTTTGGAAGGCGATGCTCAATATGTAGCTAAAATTGACGAATTGATGGACGCTGTAGACTCCTACATCCCAACTCCAGTTCGTGATACTGACAAACCTTTCTTGATGCCTGTGGAAGACGTTTTCACAATCACTGGTCGTGGTACAGTAGCAACTGGCCGTGTTGAACGTGGTCAAGTAAACGTAGGTGACACTGTAGAAGTAGTAGGCTTGAAAGAAAAAGCTGACTCCTACGTAGTAACTGGTCTTGAAATGTTCCGTAAAACTTTGGATTCTGCAGTAGCAGGTGACAACGTTGGTGCATTGCTTCGTGGTGTTGACCGTAAAGACATCGAACGTGGTCAAGTATTGGCTAAACCAGGTTCCATCAAACCACACACTAAGTTCAAAGCAGAAGTATACGTTTTGACTAAAGAAGAAGGTGGCCGTCATACTCCATTCTTCTCCAACTACCGTCCACAATTCTACTTCCGTACAACAGACGTAACAGGTGTTGTAAACCTTCCTGAAGGTGTAGAAATGTGTATGCCTGGCGATAACGTAACAATGGATATCGAATTGATCACTCCAATCGCTATCGAAGAAGGTCTTCGCTTCGCGATCCGCGAAGGTGGCCACACTGTAGGCGCTGGCGTAGTAACAGCAATCGAAGGTTAATTTAACCTTTTATGCTCATCGTAGTGATACGTTGAGCACAATACCCACGACATGTAAGAGCGGCATGTTTTGCCGCTCTCGTGTTGTGTTTTCAAACTATGAAGTAGAAGGTTGCCTCTGCGGAGGAGAATTTCTATGGAGCAGTTCATTCACGAAATGGACGACAGGAGGAATTATTAATAATGGCTAAACAGCAAAAAATCCGTATTCGCCTTAAGGCATACGACCACAAAGCTCTCGATCAAAGCGCTGCTAAGATCGTAGACACTGCAAAAAGAAATGGCGCTATGGTATCTGGTCCGATTCCATTGCCAACAGAAAAGAATATCTTCACGATTCTTCGTTCCGTACATGTTAACAAAGATTCTCGTGAACAATTCGAAATGCGTACACATAAACGCTTGATCGATATTCTTGAACCAAATTCGAAAACAGTAGATGCTATCACTCGTTTAGATTTACCAGCTGGTGTATCTATTGAAATAAAACTATAAGGAGGTGCGATAATGTCTAAAGCTATTTTGGGTAAAAAATTAGGAATGACACAAGTCTTCACAGCTGAAGGCCAATTAGTTCCTGTAACAGTAGTGGAAACTACCCCAAGCGTTGTAGTGCGCGTTAAGACTGTTGAAACAGACGGCTACGAAGCAGTACAAATTGGTTACGGTTCCATTAAAGAAAAACATTTAACAAAACCTGTAAAAGGTCAGTTCGACAAAGCTGGCGTAGCTCCAGTGAAATATCTTCGCGAAGTTCGCGTTGACAATGCAGCTGACTACACAGTAGGCCAAACTCTGGCAGCTGATATCTTCGCAGAAGGTGAATTGGTGGACGTAGTAGGTACAGGTAAAGGTAAGGGTTTTGCTGGCACAATTAAACGCCATAATTTCTCCCGTGGTCCTGAAACTCATGGCTCCAAATCTCACCGTGAACCTGGTTCCATCGGTCCTATGATCTCCGGTGGCGGCGGTAAGGTATACAAAGGTAAAAAAACTCCCTGGACAAATGGGTGGTTACAGAGTTACCGTACAACGCTTATCCGTTGTGAAAGTTGATGCTGAACGTAACCTTTTATTGGTTAAAGGTGGTATCCCAGGCGCTAAAGGTAGCTTGGTTATGGTTCGCAACACGGTTAAACCTGTTAAATAATCATTTGTCGAAAGGAGGATTATGTAATGCCTACAGTAGCAACATATAATCAATCCGGCGTTAAAGTCGGTGAAATACAGTTAAACGATGCAGTATTCGGCGTTGAAGTAAACGAAGCCGTAATGCATCAAGCCGTAGTTCGTCAATTATCTAACGAACGTCTCGGCACACATGCAACAAACTAGAGGTATGGTTCGTGGCGGTGGCCGCAAACCTTGGAAACAAAAAGGTACTGGTCGTGCACGTTCCGGTTCCAGCCGTTCCCCAATCTGGATTGGTGGCGGTACTACATTTGGTCCACAACCTCGCAGCTATTACAAAGCTATGCCTCGTAAGGCTAGACGTTTGGCAGTTAAATCTGCTCTTAGCGATAAGGTAAATAATAGCGATTTATACGTTTTGGAAGAAATCACATTAGCAGCTCCTAAAACTAAAGAAGTGTTGAATATTATCAATAGCTTCAATGTTGGTGATGCAAAAGTATTGTTCATCACTGAAGGTGATGTAAATGTTGAACGTTCCGCTCGCAACATTCAAGGTGTTAAAGCTTTGGCTTGCGAAGGTATGAACATTTTCGATCTTCTTCATTACGATAAGCTCTTCATTACTAAAGGCGCTGTCGCAAAAATCGAGGAGGTACTTGGATAATGCAATTACATGATGTACTAATCCGTCCGGTTATTACCGAAAAATCCACTAAGCTTATGGAAGAAGGCAAATACACTTTCCGTGTGCCTTTGACTGCAAACAAAGTGCAAATCCGTCAAGCTGTTGAAAAAATCTTCAATGTAAAAGTAGAAAAAGTAGCTACTATTCGCGTTTTAGGCAAAACTAAACGCATGGGTCGTACACAAGGTAAACGTAGCGATTACAAAAAAGCTATCGTAACTTTAAAAGCTGGCGAATCCATTGCATTAATTGAAGGTGTCTAAGAGTCTAGTTGTAAGGAGGCCCACTAATGGCAATTAAATCATTTAAACCGTACTCCGCTGGTCGCCGGTTTATGACAGTATCCGCCTTCGACGAAATCACTGCAAGCAAACCAGAAAAATCTTTGCTCGCTAAGATTTCCCAAAAAGGTGGTCGTAATAATACTGGTAAAATGACAGTTCGTCACCAAGGTGGCGGTCATAAACGTCAATACCGTATCATTGACTTCAAACGTACTAAAGATAATATTCCAGCTAAAGTAGCAACAATCGAGTATGATCCTAACCGTTCCTCTCGTATCGCTTTGCTTAACTACGCTGATGGTGAAAAACGTTACATTTTAGCTCCAAACGGCTTAAAAGTTGGTGACGTAGTATTCTCCGGTCCTGAATCCGATATTAAACCTGGTAACTGCTTACCATTGATTAATATCCCAGACGGTACTCAAATCCACAATATCGAATTAAAAATCGGTAAAGGCGGTCAAATCGTTCGTTCCGCTGGTACATCCGCTCAATTGATGGGTAAAGATAATGGCTATGCTATTCTTCGTTTACCATCTGGCGAAATGCGCCGCGTACGTCAAGAATGCCGTGCAACTGTAGGTGTTGTAGGCAATACTGATCACAGCAACCAAGTAATTGGTAAAGCTGGTCGTCATCGTTGGATGGGCGTTCGTCCTGGTAACCGTGGTGTTGTAATGAACCCTTGTGACCATCCACATGGTGGTGGTGAAGGTAAATCTCCTGTTGGTCGTAAACATCCTGTTACACCTTGGGGCAAACCAGCACATGGTGTTAAAACTCGCGACAAGAAAAAAGCTTCTAACAGCTTGATCATTAAACGTCGTACAAAATAGGATAAAGGAAAGGAGATAAAATAGTGTCCAGATCTATTAAAAAAGGCCCTTTCGTAGCAGATCATTTGCTTAAGAAAGTTGATGCTTTAAACGAAACTAACGAAAAGAAAGTTGTTAAAACCTGGTCCCGTGCCTCTACTATTATCCCAAGTTTTGTAGGCCACACAATTGCTGTGCATGATGGTCGCAAACACGTACCTGTATTCATTACAGAAGATATGGTAGGTCATAAATTAGGTGAGTTCGCTCCTACACGTACTTATAAAGGTCATGGTAAGGACGAAAAATCTACAGGCAGAAAATAGGAGGAATAATTAATGGAAGCAAAAGCAATCGCTAGACATATCCGAATCGCGCCTCGTAAAATCCGTATCGTAGCTGATTTAGTGCGCGGTAAAAACATCGGCGAAGCATTTGCCATCTTGAAGTTCACTCCGAAAGTTGGCGCTGATGTAGTTGAAAAAGTAATGCGTTCTGCAATCGCAAATGCTGAACACAATTTTGATATGAATGTGGATAACTTATATGTATCCGAGATCTTCGTTGATCAAGGTCCTACATTGAAACGTATTCATCCTCGTTCCCGTGGACAAGCTTTCAAAATTTTGAAACGCACTAGCCACGTAACAGTAGTAGTTAAAGAAAGAGCTTAAGAAGGAGGGAAACAGAGTGGGTCAAAAAGTTAATCCACACGGTTTGCGTGTCGGTATCGTAAAAGATTGGGACGCAAAGTGGTATGCAGAAAAAGATTTCGCTGCTAATCTTCATGAAGACGTTCAAATTCGTAACTTCTTGAAAGAAACCCTTTTCATTGCTGGTATTTCCCGCATTGAAATCGAGCGTACAAATAAACGTATTAAATTGACTATCCACACTGCAAAACCAGGTATGGTTATCGGTCGTGGTGGTGCTGGTATCGAAGATATCAAAAAAGCAATGACTCGTTTCACTGACAAACAAGTGGACGTTAACATCGCAGAAATTAAACAAGCAGACATGGATGCAATCTTGGTTGCAGAAAATATTGCTGGCCAATTGGAACGCCGTATCGGTTTCCGTCGTGCAATGAAACAAGCTGTAGGTCGTACAATGCGCTTAGGTGCAAAAGGTATCAAAATCATGGTAAGCGGTCGTCTTGGCGGCGCTGAAATCGCTCGTAGCGAATCCTACCGTGAAGGTTCTATTCCTTTGCATACACTTCGTGCAAATATCGACTACGGTACTGCTGAAGCTCATACAACATACGGTTGTATCGGCATTAAAGTATGGATTTACAAAGGTGAAGTTTTGCCAGAAGCAAAACAACCTGCTAAGAAGGAAGAAGGTGGCAAGTAATGCTTATTCCAAAGCGCGTAAAACATCGTAAGCAATTCCGCGGCCGTATGAAAGGTCGTGCTATGCGCGGTAATACAGTGTCTCATGGTGAGTTCGGCTTGGTAGCATGCGAACCATCTTGGATCACAAACCGTCAAATCGAAGCTGCCCGTATTGCTATGACTCGTTATATCAAACGTGGTGGTAAAGTATGGATTAAAATTTTCCCTGACAAACCAATTACAGCTAAACCAGCTGGTACTCGTATGGGTTCCGGTAAAGGTTCTCCTGAATACTGGGTAGCAGTAGTTAAACCAGGTCGTGTAATGTTTGAAATGGACGGTGTGCCAGAAGCTACAGCTCGTGAAGCTATGCGTCTTGCAAGCCATAAACTTCCAATCAAATGCAAATTTGTTGTTAAGGGTAAAGAATTGGGTGGTGACGTAAATGAAGGTTAATGACATTCGCAATATGAGCGCTGCCGAAATGGAACAAAAAGTTTCCGGTCTTAAGGAAGAGTTGTTTAACCTCCGTTTTCAGCTTGCAACAGGTCAATTAGAAAATCCTATGCGCATTCGTGAAGTTAAGAAGACAATCGCTCGTATTAAAACTGTACAACGTGAAGTTGAACTTAAATCTGAAAACGCATAATAACAGATTTGTTAAAGGTTGAAAAGGAGGCTTAAAATCGTGGCAGAAGAAAGAAACGTACGTAAAGTCCGCGTAGGTAAAGTTGTAAGCGACAAAATGAATAAAACTGTTGTTGTTGCTGTAGAACGTAAAGTACCTCACGCATTATATAACAAGCCAATGGTTAGCACTAAACGCTTCAAAGCTCATGATGAAAATAATGAGTGCCGTATTGGCGATACAGTAAAAATTGTAGAAACTCGTCCAATTTCTAAAGATAAATGTTGGAGAGTTGTTGAAATTCTTGAAAGACAAAAATAAGAGTGATGTAAGGAGGAATAGACGATGATCCAGCAACAAACAATTTTGAATGTTGCCGACAACACTGGTGCAAAACGTATTATGTGTATCCAAGTCATGGGCGGTTCTTATCGCAAATTCGGCAATATCGGTGACGTAATCGTTGCTTCTGTAAAAGATGCATCACCCGGTGGCGTTGTCAAGAAAGGCGACGTAGTCAAAGCTGTTATTGTTCGTTCTAAAAAAGGTATCCGACGTCAAGACGGTTCCTATATCCGTTTCGACGAAAACGCAGCAGTAGTTATTAAAGATGACAAGACCCCTCGTGGTACTCGTATCTTTGGACCTGTAGCTAGAGAACTTCGTGAAAAAGACTTCATGAAAATTGTTTCTTTGGCTCCAGAAGTATTATAAGAAGGAGGAACGCAGCATATGGCTAAACTACAAATCAAAAAAGGCGATACAGTTGTTGTTATCTCCGGTAAAGATAAAGGTAAGCAAGGTACAGTAATCGCAACTGAACCTAAAAAAGAACGCGTATTTGTTGAAGGCGTTAACACTGTAAAACGTCACACAAAACCTTCTCAAGCTAACCCACAAGGCGGCATCGTTACTAAAGAAGCTGGCATCCATGTTTCTAACGTAATGATCGTTGACCCAGAAACTAAACAGCTACTCGTATCAAAAAAGTTGAAGGTAAAGACGGTAAATTCGTTCGTGCAACTGTTAAATCCGGTACAGTACTTAAATAATCAGGAAAGGAGGAGCTACATAAATGTCTCGTTTATTTGAACAATACAACTCTGAAATTAAAAAGAGTATGCAAGAAAAATTCCAATACGGCAACGTAATGGAAATTCCAAAATTGGAAAAAATCGTTATCAACATCGGCGTTGGTGATGCAGTAGGCAATGCGAAAGCATTGGAAGCAGCAGTACATGATTTGACTATCATCGCTGGTCAAAAACCTGTAATCACAAAAGCTAAAAAATCCATTGCGAACTTCAAAGTTCGTGAAGGTATGGCGTTGGGTACAAAAGTTACTCTTCGTGGCGAACGCATGTATGAATTCCTTGATAGATTGATCAATGCGGCATTACCTCGTGTACGTGACTTCCGCGGTATCAGCGCAACTGCATTCGATGGCCGTGGTAACTACGCTTTGGGTCTTAAAGAACAGCTCATCTTCCCTGAAATCGAATATGATCAGGTAGAACGCGTTACTGGTATGGATATCATTATCGTAACAAGTGCTAATACAGATGAAGAAGCTCGTGAATTGTTGACTCAATTCGGTATGCCTTTTGAAAAATAATAGGAGGAACATATAGATGGCTAAAAAATCTATGATTGAACGCGAAAAGAAACGCGCTAAAATCGTTGAAAAATATGCAGCTAAACGTGCGGCGTTAAAAGCGGCAGGTGATTATGAAGGCTTGTCCAAATTACCAGCTAATGCGTCCCCAACACGTTTGCACAATCGTTGCAACTTAACTGGTCGTCCTCACGGCTATATGCGTAAATTCGGTATCAGCCGTATTGCGTTCCGTGAATTGGCGTACAAAGGACAAATTCCTGGTGTTAAAAAGCCAGCTGGTAATATTAGACGAGAGGAGGTTTTTAGATTATGGTAATGACCGATCCTATCGCGGATATGCTTACGCGCATCCGTAATGCAAATGCTGCACTTCACGAAACGGTAAACATTCCTGCATCTAGAATGAAAGCAGCAGTTCTTGACATCCTTTTACAAGAAGGTTTCGTAAAGAACGTAGAAAAAGAAGAAAACACTTTAAAAGTAACATTGAAATATGGTTCCAATAACGAAAAAGTTATTACAGGAATTAAACGTATTTCCAAACCTGGTTTACGTGTTTACGCGAAGAAGGAAGAACTTCCTCGTGTACTTGGTGGTTTGGGTATCGCAGTTATTTCTACATCCAAAGGCGTTATGAGCGACAAACAAGCTCGTAAAGAAGGTCTTGGTGGCGAAGTAATCGCATACGTTTGGTAATAGTAGCAATAGGAGGTAGAAATAATGTCACGTATCGGTAGAATGCCTATCGAGATTCCTGCAGGCGTTACTGTTACATATGATAACCATCATATGAATGTAAAGGTCCTAAAGGTGAATTATCTCGCGATTTGCATCCAGATATGATCATCACTGTAGAAGGTAACACAATCACAGTAGCTCGTCCTTCCGAAGACAAAGCTCATCGTGCCCTTCACGGTTTGACTCGCGCTCTTGTTGCTAATATGGTAACAGGCGTAGCAGAAGGATTTACAAAAACTCTTGAAATCAACGGTGTTGGTTACAGAGCGGCTAAACAAGGCGATAAATTAGCTCTTACACTTGGCTTCTCTCACCCAGTAGAGATGAAAGCTCCAGCTGGTATTACAATTGAAGTTCCAGCTCCTAACAAAATCGTTGTGTCTGGTGCAGACAAAGAAGTTGTAGGCGCAGTAGCAGCTGATATCCGTAAATGGAGAAAACCAGAACCTTACAAAGGTAAAGGTATCCGCTATGAAGGCGAAGTTGTTCGTCGTAAAGCTGGTAAAGCTGGTGCAAAAGGTAAATAGTAATATCATCTATATAAATGAAAGGAGTGAATATCTTGCCTCGTAAATCTAGTAGAAACATCGCTCGAGCAAAACGTCATCTTCGTATTCGCCGCCATATTTCTGGTACGGCAACTTGCCCACGTTTAAACGTATACCGTAGCTTGAGCAATATTTACGCACAAGTTATTGATGACGTAGCAGGTACTACATTGGTAGCTGCTAGCTCTCTAGATAAAGATTTAAATTTATCCTATGGTGGTAACGTAGCTGCTGCTAAAGCTGTTGGTGAAGCAGTTGCTAAAAAGCTATCGCTAAAGGTATTGACACAGTAGTGTTTGACCGTGGTGGTTACATTTATCATGGTCGCGTAGCAGCCCTTGCAGAAGGTGCTCGTGAAGCAGGCTTAAAATTCTAAGAAGGAGGAACTATAGACATGGCGAGAATTGACTACACCAGTCTTGATCTTAAAGAAAGAGTAGTATTCATCAACCGCGTAGCCAAAGTAGTTAAAGGCGGTCGTCGTTTTTCCTTCAGCGCTCTTGTAGTTGTTGGTGATGGCAACGGTTATGTAGGCGTTGGCTTAGGTAAAGCTGCGGAAGTACCTGAAGCTATCCGCAAAGGTATCGATGATGCTAAGAAAAATATCGTAAACGTAGCAATTAAAAATGGTACAATCCCTCACAGCGTAACAGGCGTATTCGGTGCAGGCCGCGTATTCTTGAAACCAGCTGCTGAAGGTACTGGCGTTATCGCTGGTGGCCCTGTTCGTGCCGTATTGGAATTAGTAGGTGTTCGTAACATCTTGACTAAATCTTTGGGCTCTTCTAACCCTAACAATATGGTTCGTGCTACAATCGAAGGTTTGAAAGATTTGAAACGCGCTAGCGAAGTTGCTGAACTTCGTGGTAAATCCGTTGAAGAAATCTATAACGCGTAATAAGGAGACAAGAAATGGCACAAGTTAAAGTAACATTAACAAGAAGCTTAATCGGTCGTCCTGAAGATCAACGCGCGACAGTTAAAGCTTTGGGCTTGAAAAAAACTAATTCTCAAGTTGTAAAAGAAGTGACACCTCAAATCGAAGGTATGCTTCACAAAGTTAGACATTTAGTAAAAGTTGAAGAAGTTTAATACTGATAAGGAGGTGCACTGAATGAAACTTCATGAATTACAACCAGCTGCTGGTTCCAAAAAAACTCGTACTCGTGTAGGCCGTGGTTTAGGTTCTGGCTTGGGTAAAACATCTGGTCGTGGTCAAAAAGGTCAAAACTCCCGTTCCGGCGGTGGCGTTCGCTCCGGTTTTGAAGGCGGCCAAATGCCTCTTTATCGTCGTTTACCAAAACGCGGTTTCAACAACAGTGTTTTTGCTAAACAATATGCTGAAGTTAACGTTGAACAATTGAACCGTTTTGAAGATGGTGCAGTTGTTGATCCAGTAGCTCTTATTGAAGCTGGTATTTTGAAAAATGTACGCGATGGCATTCGTATCTTAGGTAATGGTTCTTTGGAAACTAAAAATCTAACTGTTATTGCCAATGGCTTCACTAAATCTGCTGAAGAAAAAATCACAGCAGCAGGCGGAAAAGTTGAGGTGATCTAGTTTGCTAGATAGCCTCTCGAACATCTTTAAGATTACCGAGTTGCGCAACAAAATTTTGTACACATTGATGATGTTTGCTGTATTTAGAGCCGGCATTCATATCCCTGTACCAGGTGTAGATGCATCTGTTATTGAATCTTTGTTCACATCCGGTAACCTATTCGGTCTTTTAGACTTGTTTGCTGGTGGTGCGCTAAGTAAGTTCTCTATCTTTGCAATGAGTATTACCCCTTACATTAATGCTTCCATCATCATGCAACTACTTCAAGCTGTAGTTCCACAGTTTGAAGCGTGGAGTAAAGATGGTGAGGATGGCCGTAAAAAAATTGCGAAGGTAACTCGTTATGGTACGGTTGTTTTAGGTTTTGTTCAAGCCTTTGGCATGGCTTTTGCACTACGTGCAAATTCCGCTCTCGTAAATAATGATATCCTTAGTGTATTTGTTGTTGCTATTATCCTAACAGCAGGCACATGCTTGTTGATGTGGATTGGCGAACAAATCACAGCATATGGCATTGGTAATGGTATTTCTTTGATTATCTTTGCTGGTATCGTAGCTCGATTACCAGATGGTCTTCAAACCATTTACCAATATATACAAACAGGAACAATTAATATGTTCCAAGCATTCTTATTCGCTGTAATTGCTATTGCAATGATTGCTGTTGTAGTAGCTGTTACACAAGGCCAACGCCGCATTCCGATTCAATACGCAAACGCGTAGTAGGTCGTAAAATGTACGGTGGCCACTCTACATTCTTGCCGTTGAAAGTCAATCAGGCAGGTGTAATTCCAATTATCTTTGCGTCATCTGTGTTGATGTTCCCTGTAACGATTGCACAATTTATCGACAATGATATTGTTCATAAAATTGCGGATCTATTTACATGGGGAACGCCGTTACAAACGGCATTGTATGCAATATTGATCTTCATATTTACATACTTCTATACTGCAATCTCTATCAACATTACAGATATGGCAGATAATATGAAAAAATACGGTGGTTTTATCCCAGGTATTCGTGCGGGTAAACCTACTGCTGATTATGTGGATAACGTGATGACCAAGATTACATTGGCCGGTGCTGTATTCTTAGCTATCGTCGCTATTATACCGAACTTCCTCGGTACAATTACAGGCGTGCAAGGCGTATACTTTGGTGGTACAGCTCTCTTGATCGTTGTAGGTGTAGCACTTGATACAATGCAACAAATTGAGTCGCTTATGGTAACACGCCACTATAAGGGCTTTGTAAAATAGGAGGGAAACAGAATGTATATTTTATTAATGGGACCTCCTGGTGCTGGTAAAGGCACACAGGCTGCTCGACTTATTGAAAAATACGGTATTCCCCAAATTTCAACTGGTGATATGTTCCGCGCTGCGATTAAGAACGAAACACCACTTGGAGTTGAGGCTAAGAAATATATCGATGCTGGTCAACTGGTACCTGACAGTGTAACTGTTGGTATCGTACGTGATCGTTTGGTTAAAGATGACTGCAAATCTGGATTCATTCTTGATGGATTCCCAAGAACTACAGCACAAGCTGTATCCTTGGATGCAATTCTTAAAGAATTAGGAATTTCTTTGGACGCTGTGCTTAACTTAAATGTTCCATCTGAGGAACTTGTTAAACGCATTAGTGAACGAGCAGTTCTTGAAAATCGTGCTGATGATAACCCTGAAACAGTACAGAAACGTCTTGCTGTGTACGAAGAATCTACTAAACCTTTGATTGATTACTATCGTAATAGCGGTTTATATCAAGAAATCAATGGTTTACAAGATGTAGACGCAGTATTTGCTGACATCATTAAGGCGTTGGAGAAATAATCAATGATTATTTTAAAATCGCCCCATGAAATTGAATGTATCCGCAAGGCAAGCAAGCTTACAGCAGACACGTTGTCCTTGTTAGTAGAAAAGGCTAAACCTGGCATCACGACGCTTGAGTTAGATACAATTGCCGAAGAATATATTCGCAGCCACGGTGGTATACCAAGTTGTAAAGGGTACTATGGGTTCCCTGCTACAATCTGTGCTTCTATCAATGAAGAAGTTGTTCATGGTATTCCGAGCGCTAAGCGCAAGCTTAAAAGTGGTGACATCCTCAGTATTGACCTTGTGTCATCTGTGGATGGTTACCATGGTGATTCGGCTGTGACAATTCCTATCGGTCACGTCAAACCTGATGTGATGAAATTGTTAAAAGTAACAGAGGAAAGTCTGTTCAAGGGAATCGAACAAGTGAAAGTTGGTAACCGTATTGGTGCCATCGGACACGCTGTTCAAACGTATTGTGAGAAACATGGTTACGGTGTCGTTCGCGACTTCGTAGGTCATGGTTTAGGCCGTGAAATGCACGAAGATCCACAAATTCCAAACTATGGTAGTCCAGAACATGGCACTTTAATTAAGCCAGGTATGGTATTGTGTATTGAACCAATGATTACATTAGGTTCTTATAAAGTTCGTGTGTTAGGGTGATGACTGGACGGCAGTTACCATTGATGGTAAACCGGCTGCTCATTTCGAACATACAGTGGTTGTTACAGAAAACGGCCCTGAAATATTAACCATGCGTGATGAACCGCGGTTAATTAAATAAACAGGTAACCGGAGGAAAAAATATGTCAAAAGAAGACGTTATTGAGGTGGAAGGTACGGTAGTAGAAGCTTTACCTAATGCTATGTTCCAAGTAGAATTGGAAAATGGTCATGTGGTATTAGCTCATGTGTCAGGTAAAATGCGTATGAATTTTATCCGTATTCTTCCTGGTGATAAAGTTACTATGGAACTGACACCGTATGACTTAAATCGTGGTCGCATCACCTATCGCTTCAAATAAGCATAGGGTCCACAAAGGAGGTACTAATGAAGGTTCAACCATCAGTTAAAAAGATATGCGAAAAATGTAAAATCATTAAACGCAAAGGCCGCGTAATGGTTATTTGCGAAAATCCAAAACATAAACAAAAACAAGGATAATCTGATAGGAGGTGGATGATTAGATGGCACGTATCGCCGGTGTAGATTTACCTCGTGATAAACGAGTGGAAATTGGTTTAACTTATATTTATGGTATTGGTCCAACTTTAGCAGCTGAAATCATTGCTAAAACTGGTATCAACCCTGACACACGTGTTCGTGATCTTTCTGAAGATGAAGTAGCGAAAATCCGTGAATTGTTAGATGCTGATTACAAAGTTGAAGGTGACCTTCGTCGTGAAGAAGCTCTTAACATTAAACGCTTAATTGAAATCAACTCCTATCGAGGCAAACGTCATCGTATGGGTTTACCACTTCGTGGTCAACGTACTAAAACGAATGCACGTACTCGCAAAGGTCCTAGAAAAGCAATTGCTGGTAAAAAGAAATAAGATAAAGGAGGGATAAAGCGTGGCTAAAAAGTTGTTAGAACAAAAAGAAAAGAAAAGAAACATATTGAATCCGGTGCGGCTCATATTCGTTCTACATTCAATAACACTATCGTAACTTTAACAGATACAAACGGTAATGCGTTGTCTTGGGCTTCCGCTGGTGGCTTGGGCTTCCGTGGTTCCCGTAAATCCACTCCATTCGCTGCTCAAATGGCTGCTGAACAAGCTGCTAAAGCTGCAATGGAACATGGTCTTCGCACTGTTGAAGTATTTGTAAAAGGTCCTGGATCCGGCCGTGAAGCTGCAATCCGTGCTTTACAAGCTGCAGGTCTTGAAGTTACTTCCATTAAAGACGTAACTCCAATTCCTCACAATGGTTGTCGCCCTCCAAAACGCCGTCGTGTATAATATATAGACGGCCGTTTTGACGGCCGTGCTATAATTAAACTAAGAACGTGTGTTATATAGGAGGATGTTCCTGATGAGCGAAGAAAAGAAACTTAAAATCGAGAAAGTGGACATCGCCGATGGCGGTCGCTATGGTAAATTTGTATGTGAACCATTAGATCGTGGTTATGGTATCACTCTCGGTAATAGCTTACGCAGAATTTTGCTTTCATCCTTGGATGGGGCAGCTATCACCTCTATCAAAATTGATGGGGTTCTTCATGAATTCTCTACGATTCCTGGTATTCGCGAAGATGTAACGGATATCATCCTTAACTTAAAGCAATTGTGCATTAAACTTGAAGAAGATGCAGAATGGCCATTGGAAGTTCATTTTGACTTCCAAAAGGATGGTGTGTTAACAGCTGCTGATTTAGCAGAACAACTTTCCACCAGAAGTAGAAGTATTGAATCCTGAACTCGTGATTGCGACAATGGATGAAACAGCTCATTTAGTAATGGACGTAGTAATCGAACGTGGTAAAGGATATGTTCCTTCCACTAAGAATAAAAAGGATACAGATGTTATCGGTTGCATTCCAATTGATTCTATCTTCTCCCCAATTCTTCGTGCTAAATACGAAGTGAGTGATGTTCGCGTAGGTAATGAGATGGACTTCGACAAACTTACACTAGAGGTTTGGACTGATGGTTCCATTACCGCTGCTGATGCAGTGGCTAAATCTGCTGCCATTATGATTGGTTATTTAGGGAACTTCACTAAATTAGCGCACTCTACAAGTGTTGTTGAATTAGACGATCAAAATCTTGAAGGTGATGTAGTTGATCCTACTCCTCAAGATGTTCAAGAAGATGACGGCCCAGCTAAGATTTCCATCGATGAATTGGAACTCTCTGTTCGTGCGTACAACTGCTTGAAACGTGCTGGTATCAACACAATTGCAGATTTGCTAGACAAAACCATTGATGACTTAGGAAAAGTTCGCAACTTAGGTAAAAATCTATCGACGAAATCGCTGAAAAACTCAGCAACCACCCAGGTGGATTTAATCTTAAGCAAAAAGGCGAATAAGGAGGAAGACGAATGTACAGAAAATTAGGCCGCGATAGCTCCGCTCGTAAAGCGTTGTTCCGCAGCATGTTAACATCTTTCTTCCAATATGAGCGTATTGAAACTACTGAAGCTAAAGCGAAAGAACTTCGCTCTTTAGCTGAGCAAATGGTAACTTTGGCTAAACGTGGTGATCTTCATGCACGTCGTCAAGTTCTTGCATACCTCATGGATGAAAGCGTAGTAAAAAAATTGTTTGATACAATTGCTCCAAAATATGCAGACCGCCAAGGTGGTTACACTCGTGTAATCAAAACTGGTCTTCGCAAAGGTGACGCTGCACCTTTGGCTATTATCGAGTTAGTTTAATCAAACTCATACGGTGTTGTAACTTCGGTTGCAGCACCGTTTTTTTATTGTCAATTTTATGGTACAATCGACTAGTACAAATATCGTTATATAGTAGCAGTTATCGTAGAAGTGAAAGTATAATTGTTAACTTTCAGAAAAAAACGAAATTGACTAGAAAGATACGAGGCTATTCATGAAATCAAAAGAAACTATGATTGAGGTCAATCATTTAAGCCATCTATATATTGATGAAAATGGTAATGATGTGCGTGCGCTAGATGATGTCAGTCTTAGTATACATCGCGGAGAGTTTGTTGCTATTATCGGTACTAATGGTAGTGGTAAAAGTACGTTGGCTAAGCATTTTAATGTGCTATTACAACCTACAGAAGGTCATGTTAATGTATGTGGTTATGATACATTAGATGGGGAGCATATTTGGGATATTCGTCAACATGTAGGGATGGTATTCCAAAACCCTGACAATCAAATCGTTGCAGCCGTTGTGGAGGAAGACGTGGCATTTGGCCCAGAGAATTTAGGTGTTCCTAGTGCTGAAATACGTAAGCGTGTTGACGACGCATTAGCAGCAGTAAATATGACTGATTATGCGGAACATGGCCCTCATTTATTATCTGGTGGTCAAAAGCAACGTATTGCTATTGCTGGCGTTTTAGCAATGAAACCAGATTGTATCGTTTTAGATGAACCTACAGCTATGCTTGACCCTAAAGGGAGAATAGAGGTTTTAGAAACAATTCACAAACTGAATAAAGAAGAAGGTATTACCATTGTACTAATTACTCATTTCATGGAAGAAGCGGTTACAGCTGATCGTGTGGTAGTTATGAAAAATGGTGTAAAACTACAGGAGGGGTCACCACGAGAAATCTTTACACAAGTTGATACCTTAAAAGGTTTAGGACTGGATGTTCCTGTGGCAGCAGAGGTGGCCTTTAAATTAACTCAACAAGGTGTTGATATTCCACAAGATATTATTACCAATGATGAGTTAGGGAATGCACTAATTAATTATTATGCGAAGGAGGCACACTAATGGCTATTGTATTAGATAATATTACCTATACCTATGGTGTGGGAACTCCTTTTGAAAAAACGGCTTTAAAAGGCATATCTGTGACCATTGAAAATGGAGAATTTTTAGGTATTATTGGGCATACTGGTTCTGGTAAATCTACTTTTGTGCAACATCTTAATGGATTATTGCATCCTACAACAGGAACAGTAACTGTTAATGGTGTTGATGTGAGCGAGAAAACTGATGAAGCTAAAAAGATGCGTCATAAGGTTGGTATGGTATTCCAATATCCAGAACATCAACTGTTTGAAGAAACTATTGCTGCCGATATTGCATTTGGACCTAAAAATTTAGGTCTTGATGAAGAAGAAGTAGATCGTCGTGTACGTGAAGCGATGAATTTTGTAGGACTTGACTATGATACCTATGCTGAACGCTCCCCATTCCATCTATCTGGTGGTCAAATGCGTCGTGTTGCCATAGCTGGTGTTGTGGCAATGGAGCCAGATTTTCTTGTTCTTGACGAACCGTCTGCTGGTCTTGATCCGTTTGGCCGTGAAGAAATTTTTGAGGAAATCATTAAATTACACAATGAAAAAAAAATAACCGTTATCCTCGTGTCTCATAATATGGAGGATATTTCTAGAATGGCAAATCGTCTAATCGTCCTTGATAAAGGTAAAATCGTGTTGGATGGTAAACCATTAGATATCTTTAACCATCAACGCCATGTGTTACAAGAGGTAGGGGTTGATGTACCTCCCGTATCGGTGTTGATTGAATCGCTTCGCAATAGGGGCCTTGATATATCCAACAAAGTTTTATCCGTTGATGATGCAGTGAAATCTATCTTGGAAGGAGGTCAACATGTTAAATAATATTACTATTGGCCAATTCTTCCCAGGTGATTCTTTATTACATCGCATGGATCCAAGGGCAAAAATTATAGGTACCACTATTTTTGTAGTGGCCATATTCTTAGCGAATACGCCATTGGCATATGGTATTGTGGCAGCTTTTACCATTGGTGCTATGCTACTATCTAGATTGCCATTGCGCTTGATGTGGAATGCTATTAAACCCCTATGGATTATTATTGTATTTACCATGGGGATTCATATTTTTACAACCCCTGGTAACAGCTTGATATCCTATGGGATTATTAATATTACCGATAATGGTGTGGCTATGGGCTTGCAAATGGCGGCACGATTGGTATTTTTAATCTTATTCTCTTCCTTGTTAACCTATACAACATCTCCAATACGGCTAACAGATGGTATTGAGCATTTGTTAAATCCATTCCGTCGTATCGGTGTACCAGCGCATGAGTTAGCTATGATGATGACTATTGCATTGCGCTTTATTCCTACTTTGTTAGATGAGACCGATCGTATTATGAAAGCTCAATCGGCTCGTGGTGCAGATTTTGTAACAGGTAGCATTATACAACGAGCTAAGAATATGATACCTCTTTTAGTACCGCTCTTTATCAGTGCTTTTCGTCGTGCCGATGAATTAGCTATCGCCATGGAGGCTCGTTGTTATCGTGGCGGTGTTAATCGTACGCGCATGAAAGAGCTAAGTATTACTTGGGTAGATTATGTTGGCATTGGTGCTGTACTAATGGTTACAGCTATCTTATTAGCTTTATGGTGGTTAAACTAATGCGAAATATACGGCTCATTGTAGCCTATGATGGCACAGATTTAGCAGGCTATCAAAAACAATCGGCAGATAAAGGGATTACCGTTCAAGGTGCGTTGGAAAAGGCGTTATCTATCATTTGTGCCGAGCCAATTCAAATCTATGGAGCCTCTAGAACGGATGCGGGTGTACATGCTCGTTTTCAAGTATGTGCCTTTCAAACCTCAGGATCGATACCTGTGGAAAATATTCCTAGGGCTACGATTGCTCATTTGCCAAAGGATATCGTTGTTACGGAGGCTATTGAGATACCATTAGATTGGAAACCGCGTAATAACATATTTGGTAAGGAGTATATTTATTCTATTTATAATCGTGAGATTGCTGATCCTATAGGTCAACGCTATCATTGGCATGTAAAGAAGCCCTTAGATATTGAGTCTATGAGGCACGCGGGCAAAGCCCTCGAAGGAACACATGATTTTTCTACATTAAAAGGGGCTAATACGACACCTGTAGATCCGGTGAAGACCATTTATGCTGTTGGTATTGTAGAAAAGAATGGACACATCGATATTTCTGTCGTTGGCGATGGTTTTTTATATCATATGGTTCGGAATATAGCTGGGTTATTAGTTGATGTAGGATTGGGCCGAAAATCAGTAGCCCGAATCCCTGAACTGTTGGCCGCAAAAGATCGAAAGAAAATTGGGAAAACCGCACCTGCTCAGGGGCTCGTATTAGAGGAAATCTTCTTTACTCCAGATAGACTTAATACAGTGATTCAACGTATTAAGGGAGAATAAATATTCTATATGATTTTTGATTCGAAATAGACTGAAAATCATCAAAATTATTTATAAATGCACATAAAAGCAGTAGATATCAATATTATCTACTGCTTTTATTTATTATATGTATTTATATTAATTTGTAATACTTAGAATTCTATGTTAAATGTTACATTGTAAAACGCCTACTATACATGTTACAATTGCACTATAAGACAGGTTTATTACTTAGCTGTAATTTATATACATAGGGTAGACTCTTGTCCGCATAGTAATTTTTATCCTAAGGAGGGTGAATATCTTGCAAAAACGTAAAGATTTTATCTGGAAAATGGGGGGCCAACAAGGTGAAGGTATCGAGAGTTGTGGCGAAATTATGGCCACAATCCTTGCAAAAGAAGGTTATTCTCTATACAGTCAACGTTTGTTTGCATCCCGTATTAAAGGTGGTCATACTACCTTCGCATTGCGTGTTGCATTAGAACAAATTATGTCCATTGGTGAAGGCGTAGACTTTTTGCTTTCCCTTGATCAAGAAACTGTTGATATGCACGGTACAGAAGTACGCGATGGCGGCTATATTATCTGTGATAGTAAAGTAAAACCAGATTTTTCTAAATTTGAAGGTTCCAAAATTAATTGTCTATCATTGCCAATCTCTGAAACAGCAATGAAACAAGGCTCTATGTTGATGCGTAACATCGTAGCACTTGGTATGTCCGTAGCTCTTCTTGGTTTTGATACTAAGATGTTTAAAGATGCTATTGCCGAAAAATTTGCTAAAAAATCTCAAGAAATTATCGATAAAAACTTGGCTGCATTCGATGACGGTTATGGCCTAGTTATGGAAAAATTAGGCGATGTGGAAATCGATACATTACCAGCTCCTGGCAAAAAAGATCAAATGTTCTTGTTAGGTAATGAAGCATGTGCACTTGGCGCTATTGCAGCAGGTTCTCGTTTTATGGCATCCTATCCTATTACTCCAGCATCTGAAGTAATGGAATACATGATTAAAAACATGGATAAATTGGGCGCTACAGTTGTTCAAACAGAGGACGAAATCGCTGCATGTATGACTGCTATGGGTGGTGTATATGCAGGTGTTCGTGGCTTTACATGTACTTCCGGGCCTGGCCTTTCCTTGATGGCAGAATCTTTGTCCATGGCATCTATGGCTGAACTTCCTATGGTTGTTATCGATGTACAACGTTCTGGTCCATCCACTGGTATGGCTACAAAGGTTGAACAATCCGATATTGATGCGGCTTGCTACAATGCACATGGCGATTATTCTGGCATCGTAATTTCTCCAACATCTATTGAAGAATGCTTCTATGAAATTCAAAAAGCGTTCAACTTGGCAGAAATGTATCAATGCCCAGTTATCTTCATGCCAGACTTGCAACAAGGCTTAAATAAACAATCGGTTCCTACATTCGACTTGAACCGCGTACCTATTAACCGCGGTAAAATGATGAAGGAATCTGATCTTCCTGAATTGGTTCAACCTAACTACTTCAAACGCTTTGAATTGACCGAAGATGGTCTTTCCCCTCGTACAATTCCTGGCATGAAAAATGGTCTATTCCTTTCTACAGGTCTAGAACATAACGAAGAAGGTAAACCAGCTGAAGCACCTACAATGCACGTAGCGCAAACTGATAAACGCTTCCGTAAATTGGAAACTGTAGCTGACAACTATGAACCATTCTTGAATAATGCTAAATATGACGAAGCTGATGTGCTTGTTGTAGGTATGGCTTCTAGCCGTGGTGCTATTGAAGAAGCCGTAGCTGAACTTGATCAAGAAGGCGTTAAAGTTAACCACTTACAACTTCGTTTGATTAAACCTTTCCCTGCAAAACAATTGCAACCTTTCATGGATGCAGCTAAAAAAGTTGTTATTGTAGAACATAATGCGACTGGTCAATTAACTAATCTATTCAAAATCAACATGCATAAGAAATCTAAAATTTCTAGCTGCTTGAAATATGATGGTAATCCATTCACAAAATCATATGTGAAAAAAATGCAATTAAGGAGGTCCTATAATATGACAACAGCTAAAGATTACAGAAATGATATTCGCCCTAACTGGTGCCCTGGTTGTGGTCATTATGGGGTTCAAGCAGCCATTACTGATGCAGTAGTAGCAAAAAATATTCCACCTGAAAAATTAGCAGTTATTTCTGGTATCGGTTGTTCTAGCCGTATCGGTGGTTATTTTTATGCTTATGGTGCACATACAACTCATGGTCGTGCGCTTCCTTACGCTCAAGGCGTTAAACTTGCTAACCAAGATTTAGAAGTTATTGCATGTTCCGGTGATGGTGATGCATTCGCTATCGGCATGGGGCATACAATTCATGCTTTCAAACGTAATGTAAACATGACATACGTTGTAATGGATAACCATGTATATGGTTTGACTAAAGGTCAAGCATCCCCTCGTTCCGATATTGGTTTTGTTACAAAAACAACTCCTCGTGGGGCATTTGAAACACCATTGTCCATCTGTGAAACTGCAATTGCTGCAGGTGCTACATTTGTTGCACAAGGTTATATGATTAATCGTGCAGAGCTCGTTGATTTAATTCAACAAGCAATGGACCATGAAGGCTTCTCCTTCATTAACGTATTCAGCCCATGTGTTACTTATAATAAACACAATAGCTATGACTGGTTCAAAGAGCATTTAGTTGCATTGCCAGAAGGTTATGACCCAACAGATCGTGCAGCAGCACTTAAAACTTTGGGTGAAACAGATGGTTTGGTTACTGGTCTTATCTATCAAGATAAAACGAAACCTTCCTTCGAAAAAGCTATGGCTGCAGCAAATGGTGGTCCACATGCTCGTCCATTGACTGAAGATGTAGTAAAACCAGATCAAGCTCTATTCAATAGTCTTTGCAATCAATTTAAGTAATCCTATTTAAAACGAGTCATTTATGATCTGTACCCCTCTTTACTGGAAGTCTAGTAAAGAGGGGTTTTTATAAAAATTTATAACGTATAGGTCTGTTGTTTTACAATATGAGTCATTGAGTAGAGGAATGAGTAGCGTGTCGAATGAATATAATGAAGCATTACTAGAACCACTTAAGTATTATCGGGAAGATTTAAAGGATGCCTTTCAGCATGTCACAGAAGAATATTTCCAAGACTTGGTAAATCAATCTAAGGTAGATATAGATAAAAATAGAGAGTTAATAGATAAGTATACTATTGTATCAGAAAATCGAGATCAATCAAATACTTCATATAAACGATTTGGTATTATCAAAAAAGTTGATTTTGTTATCGGTATAGGTGCCCTTATTTATGGTGTTTATCAGTTTTCACAAGATCCTATAGATATTATATCGGTTGCTGTTTCTAGTATTGTTCTTGTGCTAACTGTAGTTCTGTATCTATATTGGATTAAGCCTAATAGTAAGAGTCTTGAAGAAAAACTAAATGATTTAGAATCAACTTTAGCTCAAATGCGCCAAGAAGGGTATGAGATGCTGGCACCATTAAATAATCTATTTCATAGTGAAATGACTGCAGAGCTCATAAAGAAGGCGATTCCCTTTATTCATATGGATTCTAATTTTAATATTGAACGGTATGAACAGTTAGTTAAAGATTATGGATTTTTAGAAAAAGGAGATGTAAATCATTCAACATTAGATATTACTTCTGGAGATATCCTAGGGAATCCTTTTGTTTTTTTCTTAAACGTATAATTCATTGGATGGATGACTATACATATGAGGGTACGTTAAATGTTACTTATACAGAGGAGTATGTAGACTCTAATGGTAATCTGAAGACAAGAGATGTTAACGAAACATTACGTGCCGTAATAAGACAACCTGGTCCATATTATGCAAATAGAGTATCCTTAGTGTATGGTAATCATGCGGCCCCTAATCTAATATTCCATAGAAAACCACCGGAAAAAGGATTCTTTAATCTGGGTGGTGCTAAGAGCCTTTTATCTAAAGGGATTGCTAGCATTAGAAAAAAAGGTCAGGACTCATTAGAAGGTGGTGGAAGCTTCCAAGCCTTAGCTAATGAGGAGTTTGATGCACAATTTAATGCATTGGATCGAAATAATGAGGTTGAATTTAGGGTACTGTTTACGCCATTAGCACAAAATAATTACAAGGATATTTTTGAAAACTCTCCATATGGAGATGACTTTGTATTTAATAAAGAATGCAAAATCAATGAGATTAAAACTGATAACTCTCAAAAGTGGGATTTTAATACTGCACCATCTCAGTATTATGATTTTTCATTCCAAAAAATCAAAGAGAAGTTCATTAATTTTAACTGTGCATATTTTGATCATATGTACTTCTCATTCCTTCCAATTTTAGCAATACCTGTGTATCAACAAATGGCATCTAATGACTATATTTATGGTAAGTCTTATGATTTCAGATATAATGATTACATTACAGAAATGCTGGCTAATAAAATGGGACTTAATTTATTTGTTCCTCCTGATGCAGCGAAGCGAAATAATGTAAAAACAATCCTTAAGACTAGTCACCATAAAAAAGAAGGCGACTCTGAAGTGATCAAGGTAGATGCGTATTCTTATAGAACGATTGGTCATGTAGATGAGGTGCCAGTTAGAGCCGGCAATGGTAGGACTTATTATGTGCCAGTACACTGGGAGGAGTATGTTCCTGTTACAAAGCATGAATTTATAGAGGTTTCGGAAATACAAATCTGCAGGAGATGATTTCAAGCATATTAAAGGCTTGGACCACTATCAACAATCTGAAAATAATAAAGATCGTTCGTTTGCATATGACCACTTTATGGTCGGTAAACTATATCGACAAAATCAATCTCTAAGCGATTTATTACATACTATTTATGAACAATTTGGAGGTAGCAATAATGGCTAATCAATTAGACGAAATGAATCCGGAAATTATGTCTGAAGGCAGAGACGTGCATGTTATCGCTAAGGTGATTCCTGTAGAAACTAGTGGTTTTGAAAAACTTATTCCTACAATTCTTATGGTAATCGGTGTTCTAGGCATCGTTTTAGGAATTGTTATAGACAAGTATGCCATATCCATTATTGGCGCAATTGTACTGATTTATCCTTGGTGGCGATTAAAACAAATTAGCTCAGAATTTAATATGATGGAACAAAGAATCCAAAATGCTGCATCTGAAATCGATAATTATATGGAGCAACGTGTTGTGATTCTTTCTAATGCAGCTAAGCTTGTAGAAAAGTCCATTGAAGTAGATAAAGATATTCTCGTAGATATTGCTAAATATAGAAGTGGCAATTTCTCTGAAGAGTCTCGTAGTGATGTAAACTCACAACTTAATAAAGCTACACGAGCTATTAATGTAGCTATAGAAAATTATCCTGAATTACAAAGCCAAGATACGATTCGCGATGCAATGCAACAAAACTCTTACTTGCAAAAAGAAATTACTGCAGCTAGAACCTTGTATAATGATGCGGTAAATACTTGGAATAGAGAAATATTTGAATTTCCATTTAAAAAGATTGTAGCGGCTAAAGAAGGCAGAACTACAAGAATTCCATTCATTGCTGATCAAGAAACTAAAGAAAAATCTAAAGGCGTTTTCTTCTAGTGTGTAAAAAGTTTGGCATTAGAATGTGAAGGAGATACTATGAAGTCTTATGAAAAAGGGATTAGCTTGTCTATCTGGACTTTGAGTTGGCCTATATTTATCGAAGTGTTTCTACAGCTGTTAGTAGGTAATATAGACCAAGTGATGATGAGTCACTACTCTCCTCAAGCTGTAGCAGCTGTGGCTAATGCCAATCAAATTTTAAATATATTTATTATGCTCATCATTGTAATGAGCACAGCTACGACGATTTTGATTGCTCAATATTTAGGGCGCTCGGAATCAGTCGAAGCTATCAGAGGTATGTACGGTTAGCTTGGTGTTGAACTTTTTCTTTTCATCTGTTGCGGCCGTATTCTTTATCACCTGTCATGAATGGATTTTTACATGGCTTGGTATTCCGCCAGAAACGATGAGTGATACGTCGGTATATACGACCATTGTGGCCGCAGGATTACCGATTCAGGCTATGTATTATGCGTTGGTTGCCGTATTTAGAGGCCATTCATTAACGCGTGTTACTATGTATATCGCGTTAGTTATGAATGTTATCCATATCACAACTAACTATGTATTAATATTTGGTCATGGTCCCATACCAAGCCTTGGTGTACTAGGGGTATCAATTTCTACCTGGTTATCTAAGGTGGTAGGCCTCGTAATTATCGGCTATACCTTTAAGAAGTTGCTTACGTTAGAGGTGAGCTTCAAATTTTTAAAACCATTCCCGTGGCATACGGTTAAGTCTTTACTGAATATCAGTGTTCCTTCTGGTGGTGAAACCTTAAGCTATCAGTTATCTCAGACAACGATTATGAAAATGGTCAACATCCTAGGGCTAGCTGTTATTAATACAAAGGTGTATGTATCGGTTATTGCCATGCTTTGCTATGTATATACCATAGCATTAGCAAATGCATCTCAAGTTATCGTTGGCTTCTTGATGGGCGCCAAACGGCAAGATGAGGTGACAAATCGCGTATGGTATTCTATGTTTTTAGCTATTACTATCAATGTAGGCTTGGCTACGTTCTTTTATATTACCAGTGATATTGTGCTATCCGTATTTACTACGGATCCAGAAATCCTATCATTAGCGCATAATGTATTATTGGTTGAGATTTTCCTTGAACTAGGACGCGCCGTTAATATTGTTATGGTTAGCTGTTTACAAGCGGCAGGGGATATTCGGACGCCGATGCTAGTAGGTGTCTTTGGCATGTGGCTATGTGCTGTACCATTGTCCTACCTCTTTGGTATTTACTGGGGCTGGGGACTCGTAGGTATTTGGATTGCTATGGCGGCAGATGAAATTTTACGAGGTTTATTATTTGTGTATCGCTGGTATAGCGGTAAATGGAAATAGACGACTTATTGAGGCGTAGTTTTGAAATATTAATTATTATTAATTATTACTTGTTTGTAGAAATATATTGAACATCACATTGGAGATTGTAAATTACTAGATATTTGTGAAAGTAGGTTTATATGAGTAAAACCGTAGGTATTATTGGATTAGGTCTATTAGGAGGCTCTTTAGCAAAGGCCTTAAAAGCATATACAGATTATGAGGTTGTTGGCTATGCTAGGCGACAAGAAATATGTGATGCGGCATTACAAGATGGAGTCGTGAGTGCTGCTTGGACAGAAGTCGAACCATTGATTGAACACTCAGATATTGTTGTATTTTCTTTGCCACCAGATACAAATGCACGACTTTTTACGGAAATGGCACATCTGTTTAGACCTGGTCAAGTGGTAACAGATGTATCTAGTGCTAAGGAAAACTTTGTCCGTGCTGTGTATGAATCAATTCCTAAGGGGACTATATTTGTATCTGTTCATCCTATGGCTGGTTCTGAAAAGGGTGGATATGAAGTATCTCATAAAAATCTATTTAAAGGTATGGGGTGGATTGTGCTAGAGGACAAAGCCTCTGAAGTGTATAACGAAGAGGTTGCTCAAGAACTGGCGGATATGGGACGTGCTTTAGGCTCTCGTATTGAGTTTGTCGATATTTATGCTCATGATGCATATTTAGCTATGGTCAGCCATATGCCTCATTTATTAGCATCTATTGTGACACAAGTATCTGGCGGCGATGAATTGGGCGAATTGCGCATGAAATTATCCGCTGGTGGTTTCCGCGACTGTACACGTGTAGCAGGGGGCTTACCATCTATGTGGCGTGAAATTATTTATGGTAATCGTCGTAATGTTATTAATGGTCTTACACAAATCGAAGAAGAAATTCAACGTGTGAAAGAAATACTTTCACAAGAAGATGAAGGTCAAGCATTAGAATCCTATTTGGAACGAAGCCGTGACATTCGTAGTAAATTGCCGTATTTAACGGGACAAATTAAAGATAACTAAGGGAGATAGTATGAGTTTGTTACAAGAAACTTGTGGCGCTATTACAGGTCGCAATCAAGAGATTGAACAACATATAATTGATAGCTGGAATGCAGCATCATCTGTAGAGCAGTATGGTCGTCTTGTAAATGTGGTGGCTCAATATGGCTCTGCTACGAATCAAGAGACTTTGACAATACCAAAGCCGTGTATGATTATTGCTAGTGCGATCATGGTGTAGCTGATATGGGTGTTAGTGCGTACCCAAAGGAAACTACCGTTGGGATGACACAGAACTACCTAATCCCTAAAGGGGCTGGTGCTAATTCCTTTAGCTAATTACTGTGGTGCTCAAATGGAAGTCATCGATATGGGTATTGATGCGGATATGAGTTGGGTACCGGGCCTACGCAGTCATAAACTGGGGATGGGAACAAAAAAACCTTCGTAGAAGAACCAGCCATGACACGGGAACAAGCTGATTGAAGGCATTGAAACAGGTATCCGTCTTGTAAAAAGGAAAAAATCGATGAAGGGCTTTCAACGTATTTCTTTAGTAGGTGAAATGGGGATTTCCAATACTACAGCTAGTGCCCTTATGACCGCTAAGTTTGCGGGCCTCACTGCAGAAGAAGCGACAGGTCGAGGTACTAATATTTCCGATGAACGCCTTAAATTAAAGCAACGCATCGTTCATGATGTACTAGAAAAAAATATAAGGATATACCAAAGGACGATGCCATTGGTATTTTTATCCTCTGTAGGTGGTTTTGAATTTGCTTGTATCGTTGGCGTCATCTTAGGTGCCGCTGCTAATAATGGATTGGTTATCATCGATGGTTTTAATACTTCTGCTTGTGCATTAGTAGCTAAAAACCTTAGTGCCAGAAGTCATGGATTATGTGATGGCATCTCATTTGTCGGCTGAAAAGGCTGCTAAATCTTCATTGGTAAATTTAGGTCTTGAAGCCTATGTAGATTTAGGTCTTTGTCTAGGCGAGGCCTCTGGTAGTTCCGTACAAATGGGAATGCTAGACCTTGCAGTTCATATGTATTTGGCCGTAACAGGAGGTAAGGCATGAGAACTTTCAACATAGAACCATTGCATGTACCATCCATGGAAGCATGCCGTTTACGTATTGATAATTTAACAAAACCTATTTATAGCCTAGCAACCTTAGAGCTTATAGCAGAACGCTTTGCAGGTATCTTGGCAAATCCTAAGCCAAATCATTTGCGCCATGGTGTGCTCATTGTAGCAGCGGATCACTTGGTAGATGGTCCTCAAAATAATCAGCATGGTAGTGAAAGCTACGCCGCTATCAAACGCTTCAATGAAGGTAGAACGGCTACGCAAGGCGCAGCATTTAAGTTAAATGCAGACGTACATGTTGTAAATGTAGGTCTTGAGCAAGATACTAGTGATCTAGAACATATTGATCAACAAGTCATTCGTAAAGGCTCTCATTTCTTTGGTGTAGAACCTGTTATTTCTCAAGATGAACTTGAGCGAGCTCTAGAGCTTGGCTTTACCTATGCTGATAAACTACATGCTGATGGATTACAAGTGGTGGCAATTGGTAACGTAGGGGAAAGGGCGTTCCTTGACTCCCTCGTAACGACGGCTACAATTACGGGCTGCGCCTATGATGATATTCTCGTTCATACCGAATGTGGACCTACGGTAGAACAACGGGCTGCTCATATTCATTCCTTTGTAGATCGATTCAATATTGCTGTGGATGATTGGTCTGCTTTGAGTGAAAGCGACCGCCGTGATGCGGTATTGCATTTACTTCATGTAGCAGGCGGTCTTGATATTGCATTCTTAACAGGATTTATTTTAGGTGCTGCTAGTCATCGTATGGCTATCGTTTTTGATAATGCTGTAACGGGTGCCGCTGTATTGGCTGCTGTTACTATTGAACCATTGGTAAAAGACTATGTATTCCCATCGGCTGCCTATGAGGAGCCAATCCATAAGGAGCAATGTCGATTCCTAGGTGTGAAACCTTGCTTGCATTATGACTTACAAATCGATGAAGCATTAGGTTCCACAATGGGCCTATCGATTATCGATGCATCTATGCATATGCTAAATGACATGAAAACATTCATCGAAGCCGAAGTAAGCGTCGCTGAAGATGGGGCTGGTAAAGGTAGACAAAAGAATAAAGAATAGATTACATAAGAGAGGACTGGCGAAGTCCTCTTATATGTATTATGAAAGTGTTGTACAAGTTTTGTATCCCTGGTTTTAAAATATAAATTTCTCAGTGATTTCATATAAAAACCATTGACACTATATTTGTAAATTGATATTATTATAAGGCGGTCAGGACATTCTCAATTTGTTCTTGACGACAGATTGATAATTATGTTATATTAATTATCGGTTCTGTATGCGGGAATAGCTCAGCGGTAGAGCACCGCCTTGCCAAGGCGGGGGTCGCGAGTTCGAATCTCGTTTCCCGCTCCATACATTCCTCGATAGCTCAGTCGGTAGAGCAATCGGCTGTTAACCGATCGGTCGTAGGTTCGAGTCCTACTCGGGGAGCCATTCATGACTCACTAGCTCAGTTGGCAGAGCACCTGACTTTTAATCAGGGTGTCCCGCGTTCGAGTCGCGGGTGAGTCACCAAATCTGGCCCGTTGGTCAAGCGGTTAAGACACCGCCCTTTCACGGCGGTATCCCGGGTTCGATTCCCGGACGGGTCACCAATATGGACGATTAGCTCAGCTGGGAGAGCGCCTGCCTTACAAGCAGGATGTCGGCAGTTCGATCCTGTCATCGTCCACCAAATGCGGGAATAGCTCAGCGGTAGAGCACCGCCTTGCCAAGGCGGGGGTCGCGAGTTCGAATCTCGTTTCCCGCTCCATAAATGTTCCTCGATAGCTCAGTCGGTAGAGCAATCGGCTGTTAACCGATCGGTCGTAGGTTCGAGTCCTACTCGGGGAGCCAATTTCATATCATGGCCCGTTGGTCAAGCGGTTAAGACACCGCCCTTTCACGGCGGTATCCCGGGTTCGATTCCCGGACGGGTCACCACATGGACGATTAGCTCAGCTGGGAGAGCGCCTGCCTTACAAGCAGGATGTCGGCAGTTCGATCCTGTCATCGTCCACCAAGCTAAAGCAGTTATCTTCGGATAACTGCTTTTTTCGCGTTGGTGACAAAAAAGCGACACCTAGGTGTCGCTTTCAGTATGGACAATGTAATTCGTTAGCGTGGCGCATACATGATGATATACACGCCTACGAGGCATATAAGGCCTCCTATGATATCGTACATATCTGGACGTAAGCCATCGACGAGCCAACCCCATAAAATAGAGAGGGCAATAAATACGCCTCCATATGCGGCATAGACCTTGCCAAACTTGTTTCTGGTTGAAAGGTGGGAATGACACCGTATAAAATTAGCACTATAGCACCCGCTAATAGATATAAGGGACTTTTATCGTCGCGCATATAGAGCCAAACGAGATAGCCTCCGCCGATTTCAGCGATGCCAGCTAAGATAAAATAAAATATAGATAATAACATAAATACCTCTCATTGAATATAAATCTCATTTTAGTGTATCACGATTGTTTTGGAATGTCAGTAGATACTAAATTAAAATCCCTCATTCATCGAAGAATGAGGGATCTTTTAAATTATAATCTCGCTGGAGATTCTTGGAGGACGTAGTCCATGAATGTATGCATGGTTTCTGTTTTTGAGTTGTTCTTCTTATAGGCGAAGCATACTTGTAATTTAAATGGTTTTGCTAGAGGCAAATAGCCTGAAGTAATATTGAGGGCATCGAGGATTTGACGTGCTACGATGCAGCCAGAATCATTTTTCTGACAATAATCAATCATTGTATATGGATTTGATAAACGGCTACCTCTAATATGTAGGTTTTGCTGGCCGTTACCAACATATGCTTTTAAGGTACGATACATAAAGTATTTAGGAGGATACATTAATAACGGAAATTGTTGCATCGTTTTTAATGTGGCCTCATGCATTTGATCGATTATCTTTGGTGCATAGTAAACGAACTCATCTTCGCGCAATGCTTTTGATTCGTATAAGGACATGTCCTTATTGTTTGGTAAATAGAGAAGAGCGATATCGATACGGTTTTCGCGCAAATCGAGTAATAACTCTTCTTCTTCCATATCAAAAATTGACATAGAAAATTCAGGATGGTTTTCAAAGAAATGTGATACATATCCATTGAGGCGGATATCGCCGAGGCTGCGAAGAACACCGATATTTAAAATTGGACGTTCTACCTTGCTAGCTAAACGGATGGATTGTATAGCTCTTTCTAATGTATCCAAAACAAGTTCTGCTTCAGGTAAAAACAACTCTCCTTCTGGTGTCAAGCGGCTGCCGCGAGTAGAGCGCGAAATTAATTTAACGCCTACGAGACGCTCTAATTTTTTCATTTGCGCACTGAAAGCAGATTGTGTGATATTCATCGTTTGTGCTGCTAATGTGAAACTACCTGTTTTATTATATGTAATAAAACTTTGTAGTTCCTGCATGGTTGGTAATTCTTTCATCTCAGTACTCCGATTAAACTTAAAGACCTCATATTACTACATATTACCCATATTAATTGTATTGTAGCATAATATGAGTATTTTTTCATCTAAATCTATAATATACGATGAATTGTGTAGGTTGGATATAGATTGGTTCTTATATAATAAAATGTGTTTGAATATCTTTGATGGGTAAGTAATTTTAGTTATAATTAATCGTGGTAAAAGTATTTTCAACGGTGATTAACTTTCACAAGCAGAACTAATTGACATAGCACCGTAAGAAGTGCTATTATTATTGGGTACCTTTATGTCGTGGTACAAGTCTATATTAAACTATGAGGTGATAATCACATGGCAACGAGAAGAGAGGCTCGATTCAAACTTTGTCGTCGCTTTGGTGTGAACGTATTCGGTCACGCAAAAGCCTTGAATCGCGTCAAAAAAGACCAACGTCAGAAAAAAATGTCTGAGTATGGCACACAATTATTAGAAAAACAAAAAGTTAAAGCTTACTACAACTTGCTAGAACGCCAGTTCGTACGCTATTATGATAAAGCGAAAAAAATGCAAGGTGTTACAGGTGAAAACATGTTGATCCTTTTGGAACAACGTCTTGATAACCTTGTATATCGCATCGGCTTTCGGTAACTCCATTCGTCAAGCTCGTCAAATGGTAAACCATGGCCACATCTTGGTAAATGGTCGTCGTGTAGACATTCCATCCTACTCCTGCAAACCAGGTGACGTTATTGAACTTCGTGAAGTTTCCCGCGACAACGAAATGTTCAAAACTAACTTCCAAGAACTTCGTTCTTTCGAACTTCCTTACATTGAAAAAGACTTGGAAGGCTTCAAAGCTACATTCACTCGTCTTCCTCAACGTGAAGAACTTCCTATCGAAGTTAACGAAACACTTATCGTCGAATTGTACTCCAAATAAGACATACAGTTTCACAAATGCAGAAAGCACAGTACTTATGCGCATAGGTACTGTGCTTTTTCTTTTAAAAATTGCTAAAATTCATGTGCGTTGCTCAACCGTTGCACAACCTGTTAACAAAAGAATGAGGGTATTTTATTTACTTCCTCGATGTACTGCTCAATCGTCTTATGCGTATACACATCAGCAGTGATATCTTTGTTTTGCGTATGGCCAACGATTGATTTTAGAATGTAACGATCTATTCCATAGTTGCTGGCCAATGTGATAAACGTATGGCGTGTGCCATGCGGGAGGTGGTCAGATATTCCGACTTCCTTGCAAAATCGTTTTATTGGCTTTCCTAGGTACTTTGAGGTGTACCCAGGAGGGATAAGTGTATCAGATTTAGAAGCGACCGCCTGGGCGTGAATTTCGCGGTAAAATGGCATAACACAATCTGCAATAGGTATGATTCTATCCTTGCCGGCTTTCGTTTTAACACCGCCTATGACATATCGTTCATCCAGGTGGACGTTTTCCATCTTAATGGATAGTAGTTCAATAGGGCGCATACCGGAGTAGATATACATTAATAGGAGCTTGGCTACTTTGTCATTGGCATGTTGCCATATGGTTTGAATTTCTTCTTCGGTAAATGGCTTATGGATATTCGACTTCTCCGCCGGTTTCAATTCAAGGAGCGCCGCATAGTTCTTTATAATCACATCATTCTTGATAGCTGATTCGAAGGCACCGTTCAGACCTTTGACAATCAGGCCAATTGAGGAACGACTTAAATGACTATTTTCGTCGATTATCGCTTGCAGATGGACGAGTTTAAGCTCTTGTATAGGTTTATTCCAAATCGATGTTAACTTCGCTTGTGCGGTCGAATAGCCCCCTTTTTTCGTATCAATTCCTTTACGTTCTTTGTCAGCAATCATCCACCGCCAGCATTCACTGAACAATACCTTTTTTGTTTCAAACTTTTCAGGGTAAATGCCATACTCTGATAAGGCATCCCAGGCTTCTTTTGACTTCGCATAATAGCCAATCGTTTTACGCTTACACTTACCGTTCTCATCGTAGCCAGTAGTTACGACGGCACGGTAAGGCTTGCGTAACGGCTTGTGCTTCATTTTATAAACGGATCCTGTTCCGTTGGCTCGTTTCATGGCCATAATATATCCTCCTATAGCTAAGCCCCTATCTGAGTAGTATCGGATAGGGGCTTTACTTTATTTAAATTGAATCTGTTTAGCCTCTCCGTTTAGGTAGTAGGTTACTGTAGGCTTATTAGCGTTAATGTAATTAACAAGTTCCGGCTGAACCGGTGCCACATATATGGTGTGGTAGAAGAACGATTCAGGGAATATGTCGAATCGGTGTGCAGGCGGTACGGTCTGTACGAGTTGCCAGTGCGCCTGTACAGATTTCCCATTAGGGAATGTGAGAGTAGAGTTCTCTCCGCCCTGGGCAGACGTAAGCGTCCAGTCCTCAAGAACCACGCTCGTTACTGTGTGGCCAAGCACGGACTCGTCCTTAAACTCGATAGACGGCCTAGGCCATAGGGCAAATAGGGCTACGCCACAGATAACTATTGCGCTAATTAGTACAATCAAAATACGTTTGACAGTCATTATAATAACCTCCCGAAGTTAAATAATGTGATGATAAAAGTCGATTCCGTCAAGGTCACCATCATCAATCTGGGACATTCTAACCATACGTTCGACTAAATTAACGTGATGATCCACATAAAAGTCATCACGAATAATATGACTTAACTCATGCTTTATTTCCTCCCTCATTCGTTCATGGGGGAGATTTTTATTAATGTAGATATTATGAGTATCTACATCTTCTGATTCCTCAGAAACGGCTTTAGCATTTGGTAAGTCACAATAGATAAGGTTAATAACCAATACTACCACTCTCCCTTGTGTGTATTACTTATGTTTAGATTTTAAGAACTCTATATACTTAACTGTTTCTTCCATCTCCTCTTTAGTAATATCTTTTGCGGCAGAAAAGAGCATGCGTGCACCTGGACGTGTACGTAGATACTCCGCAAATTCTGCTGCTTCCGCATCTGAATAATATCCACCGTCAACATACTTTTCTACTAATTCAGATTTAGGCACCCCAAAATAATTCGCCATCATCTCTATTTTATCAATTCTAGGATAGGTGTTACCTTTAACCCAATCTGTAAAAGTCGTGTATTTAAAGCCCAAGTCAGCACAGATTTTATTACGATCTATGCCTCGACTATCCATTAAGCGTTGGATATTTTCAGCCATAATAGCCTTATTACCTAAATCACTCATGTTGAAATCCTCTCAAATTAACATTATTAATATACCTATATATTACGGTATTCACGTAAAAAAATCAATATTTTTACGGAAATTTTACAATATTTTTATGATTAATTTATGGACATTACGGTTTATCCGTACTACAATGATAACTGTAAACAGAACCTACACATCAGAAAGGAGGTAGCCCATGAAGTACACGTTGAAGATGTTAAGGGCGTCAAGAAATTGGTCACAAGTAACAGCAGCAATGCATATTGGCGTATCAGTTGACACCTGGGGAAACTGGGAGCGGAAGCGCTCATTTCCGGATGTGCCACACATTAAGAAGATTCAAGAGGTGTTCAATGTGGCATATGATGACATTATTTTTTTATAGTTGTTTACGGTTAAACCGTTACGGAATATTAAGATTTAACAAAATACAGGAGGTAACTATGAATCCTGAAAAAGATGATCGTATCATCATCGAACATTTACACGTCCAACAGATTCATCGAACCGCTAAGATTGACCTCTGGTTCACTCGAATTCTTGGACTGCTATCAGCGGTAACGTTAGCCGTTATCCTTGTCTACTTTGTAATGGTGTTAACTCTACTATGAACCCCACCATTACAGTGAAACAAATGGCTAGCGTTTTAGGCCTAACCCTTACAGCGGTTAGAGAGGGCATCGCTAACAACCATTACAAAGCCTTTGCGTATTGTTATGGCAAAGGCAAGAAACGAACCTTCGTCATTGACCGGTTCGGATTTGAAACATACCTGGCTCGAACAGGGAGAAGTGAAGAGTACATCAAGGAGGCATTTAATCATGCATGCATTTCTTAAAATAATAGCGGGGCTAATTCTTATGGGCTCCGTCGGTAGCCTTGAGATTGACCGCATAGGCTTTACTCAATATTTTGTGCAATGCGCATTAGGGGTAGCTTTATGGATTGTGGCTGAGCAAAGTCAAACAATCAGACGGCTCAAAAGGAGACAACGATGAGACGGAAACCAATCATCCCGATGATGCGGCTCAAGAACAGCTTCGACCTTAAGAAGCTGATTTACGATAACACACCATACGGGTTATGTAGTTTCGCTGAAGTTATCGGTGTAAATCCGATGACCCTGGTCAAATTATCTAAGCACCAACCCGTGAGAATTTGCACGGCCAGGTTAGTCGCTAAAGGACTGAGCCAACGAATCGACTTCTTATTTGCCCAGTGCTCGATTCAGCAAAAGACCTGGGGCAATAGGTTCGGCTACCGCATGAAACCGGAAGTGTTCCGTAAGGTGCTAGCTGATAAGGGCTTATCCATTCAAGACGTCGCTGAGATGTGCGGGATGCACTATGGAATCCTATACAGCCATCTGAGTGGCAAGAATAAGTCGATGTCCTTTAGGAAGGCGGTTATCTTAGCAGATAAGTTAAGTATCGATATTGGGTTATTATTTGACTTTAGTCAGTATTAAGTGAGGTAACCCTCACATGGGCAATGATGGCCAATTGGTACGGAGCCCTAGAAGTATATGTTGCAATGTAACAGAAAGGAGGTTCCTATGCAGAACCCTACAAAGAACAACGTACGGGCCTTTGTTAGAAGTCTGTACAACGCTAGGCTTCTGGAACAGACAGAGGCAGAAAGCGTAGCGCTCGAATCACACTACATTAGCCTTGAAGCTGACGGACGTGTAGCAGCCGCTGAAGCGTTCCACAAAGTCATTACTGGCTTACGCGAAGCACGGAAAGGCGCCCAACGTATGGAAGAACTTGGCTATGGCACACTAGCGGATAAGCTCGTACCTGATGCGGATAATTTCATCAAACGTATGTGTAAACCGCTCCATGAATGGTGGTATGACAACTTGGATGTTAATTCTGAGAAAGGTCAAAAGTGGCGAGCTGTGATTGAAGTAGCTAAACCTTACGAAATTGAAATTCGTAAGTTGAAGGCAGCACGAAACGCGCTAAACGCTATTATCGAACGCTCCGCTTCCGGTAAGCAAGCCGTAGTCGAACTTAAGAAATTTGGATTCGACTATGACACCTGGGCTCACGCGCAAGTAGATATCGGTAGTCCTTCTGACTTCGATATTCTTAAACGCCCAAAAGAAACGACCGCATCAGTACTGGGAATACTGACACGGCCACATCAAAATAATTTGACACTTATATTATACGAGGTATTTCAACTATGAACAAGAAAGTAATTGTATCCACGCTCGCGATCTCCGCATTAGCGGTTAACGTATTCGCTCAAGGCAGTAATTTAGGCCCTAATGGCACCGCTAATGGTGATGCAAGCCTTGTTATTGGCACTAATAATACAACAACTACAAACGCTACATCCGCTTTCATCGCGGGCACTCAAAATACAGTATCCGCTCCAAACGCCATCGCCTTTGGTACTAATAACACTGTAGCCGGCGAAAATGGTTTCGCCGGCGGTAACGATGCAAAAGCATCAGGCCGTAACTCCTTCGCCTTCGGCTCTCACGCTGAAAGCTTAGTGGAGTACACTATCGCGATAGGTAACCAAGCAAGAACGGCGTCCTATGATAGCGTTGCTATCGGCAACGGTGCGTTCGTATCGGGCGAAAGCTCCGTGGCCTTCGGTAGGTCCAACAACGTGACTGGAGAAAACTCCGTCGCGGTTGGCGCTAATAATGGCACCGTAGCAGGTGGCCAGTCCGCCGTAGTTGGCTACAATAATAAAATCGGTTCCCAAAAGGAACAATTAGTGTTCGGGTCTAATTCCGAATCTAATGGCCAAGGTGCGTTGGTGTTCGGCACACACGCAAAGTCCTTAGCTATGGATGCACTCGCATTTGGTAATAATGCATTAGCTGATAGGGCGAACGCAGTTGCCATCGGCACCAACTCGGTGACCGATGATGCGGTCGGAGTTGATGGAGTAGACCTTAACGGAGCACGTCACATTTTCGCTGGTGAACAACCAGGCGCAGTTGTATCCTTTGGCTCCAAAGCTCGCACGGGTGCGGGTGGCGTAGCTCAGTATAATAGACAGTTGCAGAACGTGAGCGCAGGGCGTGTTGAAGCGGACAGTTTGGATGCTGTCAACGGCTCCCAGTTATACGCTGCGTACGATGAAATTAATAATCTCGGCGCGAAAGTGCGTACTAATACGGCTGATATCACCACCCTTCAAGGTGTGTCAGCTAACCACGAAACGCGTATCACGAATTTGGAAAACCGCCAATACAACATGGCCGGTGAAATTAATAACCGCATCAACGCAACCGACCAACGTGTTAACCGATTAGGTGCTGGCTCCGCGGCGTTAAGCGGTTTGCACCCATTGGACTTTAACCGCAACGATAAAGCATCTTATGCGGTTAGCTATGGACATTACCGCAACGCTAACGCAGTAGCATTGGGAGCGTTCTATCGTCCTAATGAACGTGTAATGATTGGTGCTGGTATTACATTAGGCAGTGAAAATCAATACACTATCAATCTTGCGTTTAAGACGGGTAAAGGCTCGGATTATATCGCCGAAGCCAAGGATGCACAAAGCCGAATTAGTAAATTGGAACGCTTAGTGGATGAGTTGACGCAAGAAGTTGCTGCGCAACGTCGCATTTAGGAGGTCACTATGAAGAAGAACGCACCCTACACGCTCAATATCGATATGTCCGTATCCGAAGATATGACCAACTGCACCTGCACATGCGCCACAACAGTAGGAAGTGAAACTGTGTTAGCTGCATTACTTGCTAGCGCAGTAGTAGCTATTGCTCACGACCATAGTTGTAATCCGCACAAGTTCGCGGAGGCCATGTGTGCAACGCTTATGGAATTTATTGATAAACCTGAACTTATAAATCCTAAAGAACAATTATCTTAGGGGGGTATTGCGAATGGCCCGGAAGAATAGAAGAAAACGGATTGTGAAAGATTCTGCAATAGAGCAGTTGATTTCACCTAAAACGAATAAAACCGCTCCGCCTAGTCCGTGGGATGTATCGAAATCCCTAAGGGAACAATCTAAACGTGAAAAGATTGTTACGGAGCGACTTACTAAGATTGATACCTGGGTGACTAGAGCATGCCAAGTTGTATTTATCATCTTAGGTGTTTGTATTCTCATGCTGCTACACGTTAACGGCATTATTTAAATATTAACTAGAAAGGATTTTCTCATGATAAGAGTTACTTTTGAAGCAAAAAATTGTGTATCCCTTTGTGAAGAACTAAAAACGTTCTTAAATTACAGTAATATACCTACGACGAACGAACCGCACACAGCTCCTGTGGTACCCGCCACAGTCCAAGCTCCGCCGGTGGCTCCATTCGCTCAACCTGCTACAGTAGCACCTGTGGTACCGACATCTGCGCCGTTACAAACACATCCAGATCCAGTGCAAGCACCGCCTACACCGGCTGTACCCGTAGCACCGGTTAAGGAATATACTCTGGAAGAAATTCAAGTGGCGTTGCAACCATTAATGGATGCAGGTCGTACGAATGAAATCGTAGGTCTTATGCAAATACAAAGTCGCAAGCCTCCCTGAACTTCCAAAAGACCAATTCCCAAGCCTCGTCGTTGACCTCCGCAACATGGGGGCTCGAATCTAATGGCTAGTCATGCGCTACTAAGCGCATCAAGTTCCCATAGGTGGCTACATTGTACGGGGGCGCCTCGTTTAGAGGCGACCTTCCCTGATACTACATCAGAATATGCAAAGGAAGGAACCCTCGCGCATGAACTATGTGAATTGAAATTGAAGAAATACACTACGGTAATGGCGAAAGGCACCTACACCAGGGCCTATAACAAAATCAAAAAGAATGAGTTATGGGCCCCTGAAATGGACGAACCTACAGACGTATACCTTGAATACATCAAGTCCATCATGTTAAGTTACAAGGTTGCTCCGGTAGTTGTTATCGAAAAGCGCGTTGATTTTAGTCAATACGTACCTGAAGGATTTGGCACGGCTGACTGTATCATCTTAGCCGGTGATACGCTCCACATCATCGATTATAAACACGGTAAAGGTGTTGTAGTTGATGCGGATCACAATCCACAGATGATGTTATATGCCCTCGGGGCGATGCACGATTATAGTCTCTTGTATAAGTTCAACACTATCAAGATGACCATTGTACAGCCTCGTGTTAACAACATTTCAGAGTTTGAAATGTCCGCCGATGAGCTCCGTAAATGGGGTGAGGAGGTAGTCGCGCCAAGGCTAAAGAGGCCTACGAAATGGAAGGTCACACGTTTGAGGCTGGTGCCTGGTGTGGGTTCTGTAGGGCAAAGGCTCAATGTAGAACACGATGTGAGCATTTCGATGCTATGCACGTATTCACGAACCAAGATCCTCGACTCATTAGTCTTGAAGAGCTCGGTGCTTACCTGGAGCACGGCAAGGATATCGAATCCTGGTACAAGGATATTAAGGAATACGCATTATCTGAATCCTTAGCCGGTGCGGAGGTGCCAGGTTGGAAAGCCGTAGAGGGCAGAGGTTCTCGTGTGTTCCAAGATGGCGATACGGCCATTCAAACCCTTATTAATGGTGGGGTAGATGAATCTATCCTCTATGAACGTAAGGTTCTTACCTTGGCTCAAATCGAAAAGGCCATCGGTAAGAAAGAATTTAATGAACTCGTAGGCGATCAGGTCGTTAAGAACCCTGGAAAACCTACTCTTGTAGTTGATACGGATAAGCGCCCACGTATCACAAATCAACCTAGTGCGGCGCAAGTATTTAATACCAATGGAGGTAACTAATTATGGCATTCCAATGCAAACCAACAGAAGTTCTTTTACAAAATGTACGTTTATCCTTTGTTCATTTACTTGAACCATACACAAACCCTAACAATTTTAGTGAAGCCAAATATAGCGCGATGATTCTTGTACCTAAATCTGACACCGCACAAGTTCAAGCGATTACTCAAGCTATTGAAGCAGCTATTGCAGATGCTCGTGTGAAACATGGTGCCAAAGTTCCGGCTCAACCTAAAACACCAATTCACGATGGTGATGGCTACACGCCAGGTGGTAAAGAATACGGCCCAGAATGTAAAGGTCATTACGTGTTCAACGCTTCTCAATCTATGAAATTCAAGCCAGAAGTAGTCGACCTTCAAGGTCAACCTCTTACTGAACCTGGCCAAGTATATTCTGGCATGTATGCGAATGTATTGGTTAACTTTTATTTCTACAATAACCAATCCTCTGGTATCTCCGCCGGTTTAGGTCCTGTACAAAAGGTACGCGATGGTGAACCCCTTGGAGGTGGCCAACCTGCATCCGCTGCATCCGTATTCGGTGCTCCTCAAGGTAGCGCAGCAAATGTATTTGGTGGTGCTGAGGCAGCGCCCGCTATCAACCCTGTTACTGGCCTTCCAATGTAATAGGTGGCCATTATGCGCCATCTCAACATTGATATTGAAACATTCTCATCCAATGACATCGGCGCGGGTGTATACAAATATGTCGAAGCGGAGGATTTTGAAATCCTCCTATTCGCATATGCGTACGACTTTGGCCAGGTTGAAGTTGTGGATCTAGCGCAAGGTGAAACAATTCCTGATGCGGTGATTGCAGACCTCAAAAATCCGGATGTCATTAAACATGCATACAATGCTCAGTTTGAAATTACTTGTTTGAACAAAGTCGGATATACCACTCCATTACGTCAATGGCATTGCACGATGATTCACGGAGCCTATTTAGGGTATCCTATGGGACTTGCTAAGTTAGGCGTTGCCCTAGGGCTACCTCAAGATAAATTAAAGGATAAAGCCGGTAAAGCGTTAATCCGATATTTTAGTATTCCTTGTAAACCGACTAAATCGAACGGTGGTAGAACTCGTAATTTACCTCACCATGAGCCGGAAAAGTGGCGAACGTACGTCGAATATAATCGGCAGGACGTAGTTACTGAAACGGAATGTTATAAACGCCTTGCATCGTTTCCTGTACCAGAGGAAACATGGAACGATTGGTACATCGATATTGAAATCAATAACCGCGGTGTACTTATTGACCATGATCTGGTTATTGGTGCGCTATGTATTGATGAAGAAAACACAAATATCCTTACAAAAGAAGCCCAGGATATTACCAGACTTGCCAATCCGAACTCTACGCAAGCACTCCTTAATTGGATTAACACCAACACAGGGGCTAACCTTCCTAATCTAACGAAGGATACAGTTGATAGTGCTCTTAAGAGTGATATTAATCAAGTGGCTAAACGTGTTCTTACCTTACGTAAGAAACTGGCCAAATCATCCGTATCAAATACGTCAAGATGGAAGAGTCCTGGGGATCAGATTATCGCCTCCGAGGCGTGTTACAGTTCTACGGCGCCAATCGTACTGGACGATGGGCCGGACGGCTTATACAGGTTCAAAACCTACCAAGAAACTACATTGAAACGCTTGATGTCGCACGTTCCCTCGTGTCACATCGTAATCGGGTAGGGCTCGAACTCTTATATGGTGATGTAGCTGATACACTCTCACAATTAATTCGTACGGCGATTATTGCCCCAGAAGGTAAGACATTATGCGTGGCTGACTTCTCCGCCATTGAAGCCAGGGTGATAGCCTGGCTAAGTGGTGAGCAATGGCGTCATCAGGTTTTTGCTCATGATGGCGATATCTACTGTGCCTCGGCATCCTCGATGTTTGGCGTGCCAGTCGTGAAACATGGTGAAAACGGACACCTTCGACAAAAGGGGAAAGTTGCTGAATTAGCCCTTGGCTATCAAGGTGGAGTCAATGCATTAAAAGCTATGGGCGCCCTTGATATGGGACTCGCGGAAGAAGAACTTCCGGATATTGTCCGATTATGGCGTGAGGCGTCACCTCGTATTCGTGATTTATGGTACCAGGTAGAAAACGCTGCGGTGTACACAGTAACCACAGGCAATCCTATGGGCCTTGACCATGGTATTATATTTCGTTTAGAAATTGATCCGATATACGGCTATCGATACATGACGATAGAGCTACCAAGCAGGCGGAAGCTATTCTACCCGGGGGCGTATATCAAAGAAAACCAATTCGGTAAGGATGCGGTTCATTTCAAGGCACAATTCAACAACGCCTGGGTGGATGACAGCACGTATGGTGGAAAGCTTGTCGAAAACATTACCCAAGCCATCGCTCGAGACTGCCTAGCAGTTACGTTGAGACGATTAACGGAAGCAGGATATCCAATTACTATGCACATCCACGATGAAGCGGTTATGGAAATCCCGTCTGAAGGGAAAGAGGAAACCCTTGATAAGGTTAACGCTATTTGGGGCTCCGATTCCCTGGGCGGAAGGGTTACACCTCTCAGCGGCCGGATTTACTAGTGATTATTACATGAAGGATTAGAAAGGGCGTTGGCCATATGATTAATGATAAAAAACTTATAATTAGCGTAGGCCAAAGTCGCACGTCTAAACAATGGGCTCAAACGGAGCTCATGTGGTCCGAGTTCATTGAACGACTTCGTACACCGCAACGCACTACGGAAACGGTTGAACAGTATCATCAACTACCTAAATCCGCACAGGCTAAGCTGAAGGATATCGGGGGCTTCGTCGGTGGTAGCTTAATCGGTCTCCAACGTAAGGCGATTAATGTTACAGGTCGTGACCTTATTACGCTTGACCTCGACGCTATTGAGCCTGGTCAAACGGATAATGTAGTGCGTACAGTGGATAGTTTAGGTATGGCGTACGTCGTGTACAGTACTCGGTCGCACACGCCACACCGTCCGCGGTTACGTGTTGTTATTCCTACTGACCGCACCATGACGCCTGATGAGTACGAGCCTATCGCCCGTAAGGTGGCCAGCTTAATCGGCATTGGCATGATGGACTCGACCACGTTCGAAGCCTCGAGGCTCATGTACTGGCCTGGGTGCTCCAGTGATGCACAATATGTATTTCGATTTGCAGATAAGCCGTTCTTGTCTGCAGACGGCATCTAGCTGAGTACACAGATTGGCGGGACGTGGCGTCATGGCCACAGGTTCCAGGTTCTGAGACTTCGGTTAGAGTTAAACAGCTCCTTACGAAGCAACAGGACCCGTTATCTAAGCATGGTATCGTAGGCGCCTTTTGTCGGCAGTATGGCATCCGTGAGGCTATCGATACATTCTTACCTCACGCCTACGCTTACGTTGATGGCTCTAATGACCGCCTAACTTACGTAGAAGGTTCTACGATCGGCGGTGCGGTGATATATGACGATGATAAGTTCTTATACTCGCATCACAATACGGATCCGTGCGGTGGCCAACTCGTGAACGCCTTTGACCTGGTTCGACTTCATAAGTTCCATGACCTCGACGAGACGGCCAAGGACGGCACACCACCGCATAAGATGCCATCGTTCCTTGCGATGAGTAAGCTAGCCTTTGAGGACTCAGAGGTGGCTATCAGCATCCAACAAGAACGGGCGCGTGAGTCCGCTACGAACGTGTTTCAGGAATCGATAAGTAAAACTAATACTACCGATGTAACCGACCTTGACGCCAACGCTATGCTCGAGACTGAATGGATGAAGTCTGCGGATTTAAAGTATAACGAGAACAACGGGCTTAAGAAAACCCGTGATAATATCCTTAAGATTTTAACGCATGACCCGGCCATCAAGGGACGTATCGCATACGATAAGTTCGGTAGTCGATATATGGCTATGGGCGCCTTACCGTGGGCCTTAATGGAACACGGTAAACGCATTTGGACCGATACCGATGATAGTGGTATCCAGTGGTACCTTGAAAACCGATTCGATATCACCGGCAAGGATAAAGTCCTTGATAGCGTGCTACTAATAGCGAAACAAAACGCATTTAATCCAGTAACCGATTATTTAGATAGTCTCACTTGGGATGGGGTGGAACGATTAGATACAATCTTCATCGATTACCTGGGCGCGGAGGATAACGTGTATACCCGTGCGGTAGGTCGTAAGGCCTTCGTTGCTGCGGTAGCGCGTGCCTACGAGCCAGGCTGTAAATATGACACCATGCCGGTATTAGTTGGTGCCCAGGGGATAGGGAAATCATCTCTTATCCGTCTCATGGGCAAGGATTGGTACGCTGATGGGCTTAATACCTTTGATGGTAAAGAAGCGGCAGAAAGTATTCAAAATAGTTGGTTAGTTGAGGGCGGTGAAATGGCCGGATACTCTAAGGCGGAAGAAAATGCATCGAAACAATTCTTATCACGCCAGGTCGACGTATTCCGTAAGGCCTATGGCCGCCGTACTGAAGAGTATCCACGCCAATGCGTGTTCTTTGGTTCCACTAACCAACACGAGTTCTTAAAGGATATCACGGGCAACCGCCGATTCTGGCCAATTCAATTAGGTTTAAAGAAACCAACAAAAAATGTATTTAAGAATTTACCTGGCGAAGTGGATCAGATGTGGGCGGAAGCCAAAGCTAGATACCGTCAAGGTGAGAGCTTAATTATTGAAGATAATGAAGAAGTACTTCGCCTTGCAAATTTAGCACGAGAAAGCCATATGGAAGGAAATGCTAAAGCAGGTGTGGTAGCTGAGTTCTTGAAGCAGAAAGTACCTGAGAACTGGAGCACGATGTCGCCTAAAGCACGGGATATGTTTATGTCGGGTACACATGCGGTACCAGGACAGGTGTTAGTGTTCCGTGACAGGGTGTGCGCTGCAGAAGTATGGGTTGAATGTTTTGGGCGTCCATTATCTTGGATGAAGAAGTCGGACAGCCGAGAGCTTAATCAGATTTTAGATAACATTCCATTCTTAATGAGGTTTGATTCGATGAAAAAATTTGGGCCTTATGGAGCCCAAAGAGGATTCTCAATTATACCCGGATTGATGTAATTTTCGAAGGTAACATTCCTGAAAATACCCCCATATTCTCAAAAAGAATGTTACCTGAGAATGTTACTATGTTACCCGAATGTTACCCGAATGTTACCTAGAATGTTACCCTAACAAACCTAGTGTTTATCTATATTTATAGTACTTATTATATATAAAGGTAACATTTATATATATATGTAGTAGAAATATATATATTTAAGTACGTTATAGGGGTTAAACGGGGTTAAATAGGGTATGTATCTATATGTAAAGAAAAAAAGTGTAACTTTGTTACCTTGCGTAAATGATAATCTCAAAATGGAGGTGTGATAGATGCTTGAAAAACTAGTCGAACAGAAACTCGTTCGGGGTGTTAGAGAGTTGGGCGGTAAGGCTTATAAGTTCGTATCGCCTGGCAACGTCGGAGTGCCTGATCGGATTGTGATATGGCCAGACGGTACCGTTCAATTCGTTGAGCTTAAAACGACACGAGGTCGATTAAGCCAACTACAGGATGTGCAGTGCAAGAAACTATTGAGCCTACTGCAGACCGTTTACATCCTATACGGCCCTGAAGCTGTTAAGGACTACCTAACGAATGAAGGTGGTATTCATGGCGAGAGTTCCGTGTAAGAACTGTACCAGGCGTACACCTGGCTGTCATGGCATGTGTTCCGACTATAGCTTGTACAAATTACTTAGTAAGTACGAAAAAGCGAAGGATCATGATGATACCGTCGTACAGTCCTATATCATGACGAATGTACGTAAGATTCGTCATAAGATGCAAAAGGCAAAATACGGATGCACAGTTAAGGATTAGGAGGTGATGCCGTATGATATTCAAGCCACATCCCTATCAAGATTACTGTATTTCACGAGTGATTAAGCAACAAAAGATAGGGCTATTCTTGGATATGGGTTGAATGGCTTAGGAAAAACCATCATAACCCTATCAGCTATCTACCAGTTGAAATACAACTACTTCCAGGTTAAGAAGGTGCTTATCATAGCGCCTAAGAAGGTGGCGGAAGCAACCTGGCAACGTGAAGCGGCCAAATGGGACGGCGTTGGTATTCTTAGAATATCCACCGTATTAGGTCCATTAAAGAAACGTATTCAAGCGTTGAATACACCAGCGGATATCTACATCATCAATCGCGAGAATGTATCATGGCTGGTTAGCTACTATAAGAACGCGTGGCTATTCGACATGGTGGTAGTCGATGAATCGAGCTCTTTTAAATCTCATCGGGCCAAACGATTTAAGGACTTATCGAATATGTACAACCATATCAACCGAATGGTGCTGTTAACGGGTACACCGTCACCGAATGGACTGATTGACTTATGGGCCCAGGTCTACTTATTAGACCGAGGGCAGACATTAGGTAAGACTTACACATCGTTTAGAGAGCATTACTTTGACCCGACCAACGTGGGCGTGATGTGATCTACAGTTACAAGCCAAAGGCAAATACCAATGATGCGATTATGTCAGCCATAGCCCCATTATGTATATCAATGAAGGCTAGCGATTACTTAGAACTACCGCCGATTGTGTATGATACGGTGCCTGTGGTGTTAGATGCTAAGGCGAAGAAAGCCTATGAAAGCATGGAACGCGATTCCGTTCTTGAAGTATTTGGAGCAGATGAAGAAATCACCGCTATGAGTGCGGCCGCTTTATCGAATAAGCTTCAACAGCTAGCTAACGGTGCGGTATATGACGATGAACGAAATGTTCATACGATTCATGACTGTAAAATAGAAGCCTTCATGGAACTTATCGAACAGCTACACGGCAAGCCGGCGCTAGTGTTCTATAATTTTAAGCACGATTGTGCCAGGTTGAAGGAGGCCCTAGCGAAAACGGATCTGCGTGTCCGTGAATTAAAAGGCGCCGATGAAGAGTTCGATTGGAACGCCGGTAAGATTGATGTACTACTAGCACATCCCGCATCAACTGCATATGGGCTTAACTTACAAGATGGCGGAAACCACGTGATATGGTTCGGACTTAATTGGAACCTAGAGCTATACCAACAAGCGAACAAGCGTTTGCATCGACAAGGTCAAAATGAAAAGGTTATCATCCATCATCTTATCTCCGTAGGCACGCGGGATGAGGATATGATGGAGGCCTTAGAGAAGAAAGACGAAGCACAAGAATATGTCCTTCAATCGTTGAAGGCACGGATTGATAAATATGTGAAAGGATAACAACTATGAGCAGAATATGTAAGACTTGTGGAAGCCTATTCAAGGCTACCGGTAACGAACAAGAGTGCCCTACCTGTAAGGAAGGGTTCAACGATATCATGAGTATCATTAAAGGCAAAGACAGTAAGGAGACAGTAAAGACAGTAAAAAGACAGAAGCGCCACCTACTACACAAGAGCCATCCCCTAAGATGACTACCTGTAAGGTGTGTGGTAAGGAATTCGAGCAAACGGGCAAAGGTCGACCTGCTGTCAATTGTCCGGAATGTCGAGAGGCTTTGAAACATGAATATAAGGCGCCGTCTAAGGTGAAACCTGCTGAGTCTAAAGCAAAGCCAACAGTCGTCGTAGCGACGGAAGAAGATAAGGCTAAGCAGTATGGCAAGCTTGAGCCTAAGCAAGAGGTAGCTGAAGCACCTACGATTGGTGAATCAGTAACCGAGGTTAAGTCTACGAAGATGATGAACGATGCGGTACATCATCCATCGCATTACACCTTGCCAGGTCTAACCGTTGAGAGTGTTGATGTTATCCGTGCGGCGCTTACACCTGAAGAGTTCAAAGGTTGGTGTAAGGGCAACGCGTTAAAGTATTCCCTTCGAGCGGGTCGTAAGGATCCGGCGAAAGAAGTTCAGGACCTAGCAAAGGCAGGCGTGTTCTTAAGTTGGATTACTGGAGAGTAGCCTATGCATACCAGTGCGAGTTTCGAGAAACTGCTACACGACCACGGGCATTACCTGGATGACTTATACATAGTTACTGTTCGATATGTTAACTACTTGGAGGAACAGTACGAGATGGCATATGTACGAAGCGAAGAAGTCATCCGTGAATATAAGGAATCAGGTAATGACCAGTTCGATGATAAGACATATTCGTATCCTTGGTATCATGACGAGCGTTGGGATGAAGCTACCGATACATTGGAAGCAATAGAGGATGAAGTCGATGAGCTGTACAAGATTGTAGAAGGGATGGATTACATATGACACAGGATAGTATTGATAGGATGTGAACGTATGAGTAATCGTACGAGTAAGGGGACACATCCTGGAATAAGGAAACTGCAAAGACTGATGGATAGCCATAGGAGACTAACCGACGTCGAGGCGCACTTGCAACGTCTGGAGCAAGAAGCACGAAGTGAGTACCCTATCACCGAAGAGCAACAGCTAAATCTCAAGACGGCGTATCGTGATTTGCTTGAAGAGTCAAGGCGACTATCAAGGGAACGATACGAGCTATGGGCTATCATCCATCAAGTGCCGAGCGATTGTGAGCGTACATTCCTTGAATATCGCTACTACTTTGGCCTTGGCATGAAGGATGTCATTGAGGCGATGCACTACAGCGAGCCACAGGTCTACCGCATAAGGAAGATGGCTGTCAAGTCTTTTTGCAAACTTTTTGAAAATTTCTAAAACATGATATGAAATGATAGTTGCACTTTGTGTTACCTTATGGGTGTGGGTACGGAAACGAGCGCCGTGTCCACGCACTGTAGGGTAGTTCATAGTGATACCTTTCATGTACTTACACTTCTCTCCTGGGCAGTAGCCCAAACATGAAGCGAAGCATTGAGGACTACGAACAACCGCGTAGTCCTTTTTGTTAGCTTTAATTAGAAAAGAAATACCCTAAATTGATTTGAAATTATTTTTAAAATTTTTGAAACAAAAAGGTACTTCCTCGACGGAAAATCGCCGGTGGTCGCCTCCGCGCGATGTTTGTCCGCATGTGAAAAATTTTTTCAAGTAGAAAGTACCATACCAATAGACACTTACGGAAGGAGGTCCACGATGGCTACAGAAAGACCCAAAGTCAAGTTCGATGACAACGGCGAGATCATTGTCACCACAAAAGTACTATGCCAAATACTGGACCTCGGTCCGGAAATGATATCACGCCACAATCGTGCAGGTATGCCGAAAGTGGCCACGGGGTGGTGGAACGTTCGTGAAGTTCTTGTTTGGCTTGGCATGTCAAAGGATAAGGACGGAACGAAATCCGCTGCTCAAAGAAAACTTGAAGCTGAGGCGGACTACAAGGAAGCCAAAGCGAAACGCGAAAAGCGAATGAACGAAGTTCTTGAAGGCCAGTATATTGCGGTCGAGGACGTAACTCGGGAATGGACTGGTCGCGTTAATGAATTGAAATCATCCCTTGGGCTGTTACCCAAAGCGGTTAGCAAAGAATTTCCAGATGCAGAAACAAGGGTGATTGTAGAGAGGACGGTGAATGAGTGTGTCAACGAGTACCTCGAAAGCTACGCGCGCGACGGCGTCTACACGAAAACGAAGAAAAGTTAATTCGAAAGATTCCAGGAATCCGAATAAACAATGTCATTACAATTCATCGCACAATTCTAGTACATCGTTTACGTGGACAGCGCAAGAGCTCGCAGCTTTCAAGCCTCCGGAGCGGTACACCGTTTCCACATGGGCCGATAAGTTCAGAGTACTCCCAAGCACTAGTGCAGAGCCCGGACCATGGCACACGCACCACACTCCATATTTAAGAGAACCTATGGATATGTTCAATAACAATCTGATTGAATCGATTGTACTGTGCTTTGGTGCGCAGATTGGTAAGACCGAAGCTGAACTCAACATGATAGGGTTCGCACTTCATCAATCTAAGGCACCAGTAATGATGGTGTATCCAACAGATACGTTAGCGAAATTTAATAGCGATAAACGTGTTGAGCCAATGATCAAGAACACAGAGCCCCTGGCCAACATGTACAACGAAAACGAAAGTTCAAAGTTAGAACTCAACTTTAACACAGGGAACTACCTGGTATTGTCCGGTGCTAATTCTCCATCGAGCCTAGCTTCGAGGGCTATCAAGTATGTGTTCTTCGATGAAGTTGATAAGTACCCGGTATTCTCCGGCAAGGAAGCCAATCCGATTAAGTTGGCAACGGAACGTACTAAGACGTTCGTTGATGCCAAACACGTGATGGTATCAACTCCAACAGTTGAGAATGGCAATATCTGGACCGCTTTTAAACAGGCTCACGCACAGAAAGAGTACTATGTTCCGTGCCCACACTGTGGTGAGTATCAAAAGCTCGTGTTCAAACAGATTAAATGGCCCGATGAGGCTAAAGGCAATAAGGACCGCATCAGGGACACCGCCTATTATGAATGCGCGCATTGTAAGAAAGCGATTCACGATAAGCACAAAATGGATATGCTCCGTAAAGGGGAATGGCGAGCCGAAAATGTACCAGATTGTCGAGTGCGCTCGGTTGGCTACCACTTATCATCCTTGTATTCTCCTTGGATAGCCTTTGGGAAAGTTGCGTATGAGTTCTATACATCAAAAGACTTTCCGGACCAATTTATGAACTTTATCAACTCTTGGCTGGCAGAACCTTGGCGAAGTGCTAAGACGAAAAGCACGCAAACGCTACACTTCACGGAATCAACCTATGAGCGTGGCGCAGTACCAGATAAGGCAACGCTACTTATCGCTAGTGTTGACGTACAGCTTGACCACTTCTGGTGGGAGGTTAGAGCATACGCGCCAGGCGTCAAGTCTATCTTATTGATTATGGCCAAGCTAGTACATGGGATGACTTAGAAGAAATCATAGTCAACAGGGAATATCCAACAGAATATGGCGAACCTAGGCAGGTTATGAAGGCGGGTATTGATTCGGGTTTCAGAACGGACGAGGTGTACCAATTCTGTGCCAGGTTCCCTGAAATATGTATTCCGTTAAAAGGCTCGTCAAACCATAAGACACTAACGGCGCCGTACTCCATGTCAAGCGTGGAGAAGGGGGTTATCGGTGGATTAAAATTGTACGTCCTTAACACGGACTACTGGAAGGACTTTATATTTGCTCGGATGGTACGGCCAACCGATGAGGTCGGTACAATCCATTTGTTCAAAGATTGTCCACAGGAATATACCGACCATCTCCGGTCGGAAGAAAAGCAAGAGATTCGCAACGTAAAAACGGGTGAAGTTACCGTGCAGTGGAAACCACTTACCGGGCACCCTACGAATCACTTGTTAGATACATGTACATACAATGCTGCAGTCGCAGATATTGCAGGGGTGAAGTATTTAACGGAACCCGAGGAATATGAAGAATCCAACCCTGTATCCGAAGATATCGAATACAGTACAGGCTTGGGAAACACGAACCATTGGTTTAGATAAGGAGGTGAACCATGAGCGATGTAAACGAACAATTGGACCGTATCCGTGAAGTCATCGAGGATATCGAAACAAAAGGATATTCCGAGTTACAGATTGGCGGTAAGCGGTTCAAAGCAATTGACCTTCCTGTGTTATATGCACGTGAGCAAACGTTAATGCAACGTGTTCATGAGGAAGCTAACGGCTTTCAAAGCGATGCATACGTAACATGGGGTGGACGATGAATATCGTAGATAAGGTAATCGGTTGGGTTAGCCCTGAACGGGCGCTTAATCGTATCGCAGCACGAGAGGCTATCCGCCAATATGATGCGGCGTCAATGGACAGATTAAGTAGTGATTGGCAACTGCTTATGGCACCGCCGAACAGTTGGCCACCGGGGCACGTGATCTCATCCGAGGTCGAGCGCGCGCAGCTGAAATGAACAGCGACTTAGCTGAGTCTGTAGTAACTGCCCTAATCCGTAACGTTATTGGCGTCGGAATTAAGCCACAGGCAAAAGTTAGAAGCGGGAAAGGCAAGTTAAACACGAACCTTAATAATAAAATTGAAAAAGCCTGGGCAAAATGGACGGAGGCTGAAAATGCGGACGTCCGGGGGGTGTCAAACTTTTACGAATTACAATCCATCGCACTACGACGGATGCTGTACGATGGCGAAATTTTAGTCAATAAAACTGCACAAGGCGAATACCTTCCGTTATCGATTCAACTAATTGAAGCGGAGAATATCGGCGCGGTTAGCTTACAACATGGTAAGAATAATATCATCAACGGCGTGGAGGTTAATGAATATGGGAGACCAGTTGCGTATCACGTATATCAAAGCGATCCAATGGGGTTACGCAGTTTCGACGCATTACGGCTAACTACTAACCAGGCGTTCTTATTATTCAAGCCGACCCGAACCTCTCAACTTCGAGGGATGAGTCACCTGGCATTAGTCCTTCGCCGTATCCATGATATCGATGAATACATGGACGCAGACTTAATTGCCGCCCGTGTATCAGCATGTTATAGCGCGTTCATAACGTCTCAAAATTCAGCACGTCAAACGGCGATGCTACCTCGTGATAGTAAAGGGCGTCCTAATATGACACTAGCACCAGGAATGGTTAGACATTTAAGCCCTGGTGAATCCATTGAATTTGCAGATCCTAAACGTAATGCAGGAACTGCTAGTGAATACTCGGCAACTCAGACACGGAGAATATCCTCCGGTCTAGGAATGAGCGCGGATATCGTGGCTCGTAATATATCAGGTAACTTCTCAGCAGCAAGGCAAAATCTGTTAGAGGACCAAAAGACCTTCCGACAATGGCAAGAATTTGTTATCGCACACTTTTGTATGCCGATTTGGAAAGCCTTTATTGACGCATTGTACCTAGCTGGCGAACTACCATCTGACTACTTGGCGAATAAAGACAAGTATCAAGAAGTATCTTGGCTCGCCCCGGGTTGGTCGTGGATAGACCCAGTGAAGGAAGTGTCTGCTAATAAGGAAGCTATCAAGTCCGGCCTTACAACCTTAGAGGATGTGTGCGCAGCATCTGGGCGTGATTGGGAGGAAGTTCTTGAACAACGGAAACTCGAACAAGATAGAGCCAAGGAGCTAGGGGTGTTACTAGATTATTCCAGTGAGTTGCAACCACTGATGGACTCAGATAGTGACGATAACGTCCAACAATCACAGGAAGGAGCTGATGGCTAACAATGGACGAAAATGAAAAACGTAGCGTTCGGGGTAACTATTGCCGTGAATCTACTATTGACCAAGTCGACTCCGACAATCGGACGGTAGAACTATCCTTCTCCTCTGAAACGCCATATGGCCGTTGGTTCGGCGATGAAATCCTTTGCCATGATGAAGAATGTATCAATCTCGATAGATTTAATGATGGCTTAGGCACCGTGCTATTTAACCATGATCGTGATGCGGTCGTGGGGCACATCGAAAAGGTGTGGATTGAAGATAATCGAGGTAAGCGCTAGTACGCTTTGATGAAGATGAACAATCCGACGCCATATTCAAGAAAGTCCAATCCGGTACGCTTCAAGGTGTTAGCGTTGGGTACGCTATTAACCGCTATGAAGTGTTAGAAGATGATAGTACTACATCCACGAATGGCCGTTTCACTGGCCCGGCGTACGTCATCACAGATTGGGAACCCTTAGAAATCAGCATTGTATCCGTACCTGCAGACCCTACGGTCGGCGTAGGTCGCAGTGCAGATGATAATCAAATTCATACAAGTATTGACACACAGGAGGATAACGAACGTATGGATAACGAAATTGACTGAAACTCCAGAAGTGAAATCCGCTCCAGTTGAAGCAGGTATCACAAAAGAAGAATTGGCAAAAGCTATGGAAGAAGAACGTAAACGTACTTCCGAAATTACTGCAATGTTCCGCGACTTCGATGTTGAAGGCGCAGACGAAGCCATCGTATTGGGTAAATCCGTTGACGAAGCACGTGCAATGGTTATGGACCAATTACGTGCACGTAACGCAGGCGTGTCCGTTAAAATGGGCGAATCTGAATCCGATAAATTCCGTGCAGCTGCACAAGATGCGGTATTAATGGCGGCGGGTATTCAAGTAGCGGAACCAGCACCAGGTGCTAACGAATTACGTGCACATTCCTTAGTCGAATTAGCACGTGAAGCATTACAACGTGAAGGCCTTCGCGCTAACTTTGGTGATAACTTGGAATTGGCACGTGAAGCTATTAACTCTACATCCACATTCCCTGCTATCATGTCTAATTTAGCTAATAAATCTGTAATGAACGGCTTAATGAAGCTGAAACTACTTACCAATTATGGGCGGGTAAAGGCTCTAACCGTGACTTCAAGGAAGCTACTCGCGTAGCATTATCTGAAGCCGGTGATTTGGAATTAGTTCCAGAAGGTAGCCAATTTAAGGCAATGACATTCAAGGAAGCTTCCGCACGCACTAAAGTCGCTACTTACGGCAAATTGTTTAGCTTAACTCGTCAAGCTATCATCAACGATGACCTTGGTATGTTCTCCGCTATCGCAACTCGTTTCGGATCCGCGGCTAAACGCTTGGTTAACAAAATGGTATACGCACAATTGACAGGTGATGTGGTGATGGATGATGGCGTTGCATTGTTCAATAGCAAACATGGTAACGTTGCATCCACAGGCGAGGCATTATCTGTTAAAGCTATTGCTAAAGCAGTAACTGCTATGCGCCGTCAAAAGGGTATCCAAGGCACTGCTACACTTAACATCACGCCTAAATACTTAATCGTTCCACCTGAACTTGAAATGGTAGCATACCAACTTATGAACTCCACTGCAGACGTGGTAGGAATTAACTCCGGTGTGGTTAACCCATACAAAGGTCGATTCACTGTTATCGCTGATGCAGAAATCACAGATCCAGACGCATGGTACCTAGTAGCTGATGCAACTCAACACGATACTATTGAAACTACATTCTTGAACGGCGTAGAAGCTCCACGCTTAGAAACTCGCCAAGGATTTGACGTGGATGGTATCGAATATAAAGTTGCATTGGACGTAGGCGTACGTGCACTTGATTTCCGTGGGCTTTACAAAAATGCTGGTAAATAATTAGGGGGTAACGATATATGATGACACAATTCGTACAAGAAACTGACCGCATTGACATTACTGCAACTGCAGAAGTCAAAGCCGGTAACATTGTTGAAGCCGGCGCACTCCATGGCGTGGCTATCACTGATATGAAACAAGGTGAAGTCGGTGCCATTAAAGTAACTGGCGTATTCAAAGTAATTGCTAACAAAGCCGATACTTTTGAAGTCGGTGACGTAGTTAACTTCTTGACAGATAAAGCTGTTAAAACTGGCGGTAAACCATTAGGTATCGCGGTAGCTCCAAAAACTGCTACACAAGATACTGTTACCGTTATGCTAGTGCAAGCTGTCAAAGTTGGCGCATAGTAATAGCCATATTATGAGGATGACGGGGGCCATACGCCCCCGTTAAACCTATGAGGTACAAATATGTATACATACGATGAAAACGTCCTCCTGGGGGCATTTGGTGAGAAAATCACATATGAAGGTAAGGCCATCAAGGCGAGCGTGGAAATCGGTGAGTACGATGGCAAGGGTTCAGGGTTCGTAACCGGATTAGCTGATAAGGCTAAAATTTGGGTGCGTGTTAAGGATATACCCCGCCCTAAGACGAAGGATGAAATCTACATCCACGGTAAGAAGTGGTACGTAGATCATATATCCGATAGCGACGATCAGATGCACTGCCTGGAAATCGTGGCCAACGTAAGGACGGTGAGACCATGAGTAATGAGCCTATCACCATTAATGATGGAGCTACACCGTATCTTGAATTTATCGCTAAAACGAAACCAGACTGGATGCGTAAGGCGATGAAGTCCATGGGCTTCATGATGTCTAAGGCTATCAAGGAGGGTATCAAATCCGGAGCGCCAGGCGGTAAGAAGTATGCTAGCTTTATGCCACCGGCTATGAGGGCACAACTCGAAGCAGCATTCGGCGCCAAGGTTCGTAGGGCTTATCGAAAAGGCGGTAAGGCTGATCGCGAAGGCTGGACGCATAAGTCTCGTGATGAACTTATCGCGAGTGGTGTAAAAGCCGGCACAGTTGGGTATACGCCTCTTGGTAAGATGTACCGAGCCGTAGGGTACCAGTACGACGCTAAGTCTGAATCGGTCAAAGTTGGATGGTTATCTAATTCTGCTAAGAAATTAGGGGAACAGATTGAAAAGGGGTATACCAAGGAAATTACGGAAAACATGCGTAAGAAATTATTTGCGCATGGGTTCCAGTTGGCCAAGGGGAAAACGACCTTCACCATTAAACCTCGTGAAACCTTCGGGCCAATGCGTAACGCCCTTCAACCTAAACTCGTACCGTTCATTGAAAAGAAAATCGGTGAGTACGCACTCGGTAATACCTCATGGGGATCCAGTAATCGAGTATACAAAGTGAGGTAGCTATGCAGACAATTCCACTTGCAGTCATTGCAAATCGATGGGTTGAGGCCATAAAGGATAATGATCGCATCAATGAGTTTTGTAAAGCAAAATATGGAAAGGAATTATCCATATTTGTAGGGTATGACGATGCCGGGGCACCTCAAGAAGAGGACTGTCCATGCGTCATAGTCCTTATGGATTCAAAGTCCGAGGGGCTCGCAGATTCCTATTCGTATACGCTCCAACTCGTATGGGGAGTACATCGGAAGGAAGCGGAGCGTAATGGCCGTGTCATTACCTATACAGGAGCCTTTGAAACCGATGAACTTGGCCAGCTACTCATTGAATGTATTATGGCCGTCAACCCTAATTATCCAGTCATTAACATTGACTATGAAACGGATAATGTATCGTGGCGCCCTGTGTATCCAGGCAAGGCCACATTCACAATAGAGATACCGCACGTAATTGGCGGTCACGTTGAATATTAATAGGAGGATAACATGGCAGTAGCTAAACGTGCGCAAGGCGCACAATCCAAATTGACAATGGCTTTTGAGACTGACTTTGGCGTTACACCATCCACCGGTGGCGTGGTTATGCCGATCATTAGCTCTTCGTTAAAAGCAAGTCAAAATCTAAATGATTCTAATGTAATTCGTGGTACGCGTAATCCAGCTGCGCCTAGCCGTGGTAACATCGACGCATCCGGCAGTATTACACCACCGGTCGATGTAATCGGCTTCGGCTATTGGTTGAAATTAGCCTTTGGCGCGCCTACCTCCACAGCCGGTGCAGGTTCCGCGCATAAGCATGTGTTCAAAATCGGTCCGGATATGCCATCTGCTACATTCGAGCAAGGATATAAGGATATCAGCACATACCAACAATTTAGTGGTGTTCGAATGAATAAAATGGCGCTTAACTTTGGTGGTGACTCCGAGTTAACAGCCACTATCGACGTAATGGGATGTAAGGAAACAATGGCGGCCGTGCCATTTGATACAGCACCTACTCAAATTGCGTTTACGCCATTTGAAAACCTTGAGGCCACAATCAAAGAAGGCGGCGTGACAGTAGCTAATGTATTGTCCCTAAGCCTTAACATTGATTTCGGCTTGGATGGTGATTCTTATGCTATTGGTAATAAAGGGTTCCGTACTATATCGATACAGGGATTGTCGGTGTATCCGGTACTTTGAAAGCGTTCTTCCAAAACATGGACCTTTTGAACAAAGCCGTAAATGGTACAGAATCTAGCCTTGAATTAACACTCACCAAAGGTGATAACTCCTTGGTTATCAAATTACCTGAATTGATTTACGAACGTAACTCCCCAGGTATTGACGGTCCTAAAGGCGTTAACATCGAAATGCCGTTCAAAGCATACTACGGCGATGATGCTGAGGCATCCGCTGTGCTATTCGAATTGACGAATACGCAAGCAGCGTATTAATAGGAGGTATCTATGAAGATTCAAGGTAAGGAACTAAAAGCAAGAGCCCTCACATGGTCTGAACGCGAAATGTTGATTAAAGCAGGATTGGACTTCGTATATTGTCCAGTCGAAGAAGATGATCAACTAGCAGGTATTATTCGTAGCCGTGATATTATGCGATTCATTTTGATGGATGTATACGGCCTCAGCGATGAGGACCTTAATACTGTATCTGACAAAGAAGCTATGGACTTTGCAGGTAAAGTTATCACGGCTACATTTCAGGTACAAGACGCAACGGAAAAAAACTAAAAGAGGTGTGGGGGTGGATGTCCTCTGACCGTCCGAAGTATTGCCAAGGGTGTAGGGAGCTACAATCCGCCACCCGGCAGTCCTTCGACTGTTCGGAGTGTGAATACAATCCTCCGCACCTATTATTTGGCACGAAATTGGCTATGAAACTGTATACCCTATCACGCAGTCAACGCATATATCACACCGGAGGGTTAGCAGGATTTGACTATCCGGCCATCCGCACAGTTGCGGAAATGAATAATATCAACCTGGGTCCGATGTTATTCAACCTCATGTGGATATTAGAGGGATTAGAAATGGAGGCGATGAATAAGGATGTCGAATAATGTAGTAGATATCGTAGTGCAACTGACCGATAAGAATACGCAAGCCGGTTTAGAGAAAATCGCAGCCGCCTCTAAGGGTACAGTTGCAGAGCTAGCAAAACTAAAAACAGAAATGTTGACCATTGGAGCCGGTGCAGGTATTACCGGTCTAGGGTCAAAGCTCGCCAAAGAGGCACTCGACTGGAATTTATCAGTTAAGAAAATGCAAGCCTTAACAGGTGCCACTGCTGAGCAAGCTAGTACCTTTATCTCTGTGGCCGACTATATGGGCGTTGCTACCGACGTAAGTACTACGGCGTTTGCTAAGTTCGCGAAAGCCGTATCAAACGCTCAAGATAAAATGCAAACAGCCTCGGCTGAGGGGAAGCTTGCGACCGATATGTTCAGTCGGTTAGGGATTAGTATTGATCAGATTCAAGGGAAGAACACTCTTGAGGTATTCCAGATTATCCAAGAACGTCTAAGAGGCATGAAAGACGGCGCGGAAAAAACTCGCGTCGAAATGGAATTGTTTGGTAAAACAGGGTACCAACTCCATGGCATGTTGAATATGTCTGCAGAGGCGATGAAGCAAGTTGAGGACCGGGCACGTGCTATGGGCCTTATTATAGACGATGAAGCGGCCAAGAAATCGGCGCAGTTTAATCGCCAATTAAAGGACATGGAACAAACCGGTAAGCGTTTGGCCATCATGATTGGCCAAGAGTTATTGCCAGTGATTATGGACTACACGCAATGGGCTATCGACTTAACAAAGTCCTATAGTAGTATGGCCTCCGAACAAAAGGAAGCTATCTCGGGGGGTAGTGAAATTTAGTTTTGAAGCGGGCATCGCTGTTACTGTAATTCAGTCCGTAACGACTGCGTTGAAGTTCATGAGGCTTGCTACATTAGCGGCTGCAGGTCCTTGGGTAGCCTTGGCCAGTGCTATCGCCTTAGCAGGCAAAGCATTGCTTGATTACAGATACAAGGAGCGTACCAAAGGTACTGACCTCGGCGTTGAAGTCAATGGTATGAAGGCCCATCGGAATCTGAACTCCGATAAGGGCACAAGTGAAGCCTACATGGCGAACCACGACGGGCGGTACTGGGTTGAGGATAGTTCCTTCTTTGGGCTTATCAAGAATGACCGCCTAGCCACTAAGGAGGAAGGCGCTCAAATTGACGCAGCTATGAAAGCTAAGGAAGAGGCTGATGCGGCGAAGAAAAAAGCTGAAGAGGAACAGGCCAAGTTAGACCAGGAAATCGAGAACGCTAAGAACGGATTATCAAATAACGAAGCCATCAATAAGGCTAATGAGGAAGCTGGCAAAGCGGCGAAGGCCCAAGAAGCTGCAGCTAAGAAAGCAGAACAAGCGGCTGAAAAATTAGCTAGCTCCGTGGAACGTCTTAACGACATGATTCGAAGCCTAACACTCCAATCGTTGGAGATTGACGGTAGTCAGTATGAAATCGATAAGCTCAACGCTAAGAATCAATATGAATCGAACAATAAGAACATTCGAGATATTATTCGTTCCGCAGCGGGGCTTAATAGCGTAGGTGGTGGAAGTGGTGAAGCTTCCGGCGTATTAGCTGCAGCTAATGCGCAACTTGGCAAGGCTTATTCACTAGTGCCGATGGTACTTGGGCCACGGATTGTGGCAAGTTGTTCGCTGATTCCGTTAAGGAAACCTTCGGAAAGGACGTACCAAGATATGTTCCTTCCATTATGGACGCCGCCGCCGCTGCGGGTGCGTGGCATCCGGCGGGTGATGGATATACACCTCAAGCAGGTGATGGCGTTGTAGTCCTTGGCGATAATCACATCGTAATATCTGATGGTAACGGCGGATACACTGGTGCTAATTCTAGCACAGGGGTAGTTGCTAAGCAGTCTGTTGAAGGTGATTTCGGGGCGGTTACTGGGTATGTAGATACTGCTAAATTGGTAGGCGCATCTGCAAGCGTATCGTCTTCTAACGATGCCCTTAAGAACGCTAACGCGCAAGCGTTGGCCAACTCCAACCTGGTAGCAGAAGCAAGGGCCAAGAATGAGGAAGTATATCAAAAGAAACTTGCTGAGGCGGAGCGTAATCAAACTATCCGAGTTCGCAAGATGAATGAGGATATCACGAAACTTGACCTTGAACGTACAGGGGACCGACTCCAACTTATCAAGGCTGAGTCCGATGCACAGAAGTCTCAGATTGAGGATAACGTTCGTGAGTACACCAAGGCCGTAGGGGACAAGAAACTCGCTGAGAAGAAGGCAGAGTCGGAACGATTGAAACTCGTAGCCGATACAGAGCAGAAAATCAGAGAGCTTGCCTACACACAAACGACTGAAGCATTAGATCATCAGTCCAACTTGGTGAAACTTGGCCACCTTACACAGGACCAGTCCGATGCCATCTTGGCGGAACAACTGCAAGCCTACATCGACTATTCCAAGGACGAGCTAGCTAATGCACAGATGACGGCTACGCAACGTCTACAGATTGAGAAGAACCTAGTTGAGGCCCAACAAAAGCTATGGGAGATAGCAGGGCGTAACTTGAAATCTCGATTGAAGGAGGCAGCGCGCCAATATCAAGAGGAAACCACGAACTATGCTGACCTTGCGAAGTCGACCTTTGACAGTACCATGAGTAATATCAATTCGACTTGGACAAGTAACCTCGAGGCTATGGCCACGGGTACGAAGTCCTTCAGTAAAGGGCTAATCAGCATATTCAAGGATATGACGAACAGCATTATCAAGATGATGGTGAACCTATCCTTCCAACAGTACCTACAACCAAAGTTGCAAAGCCTATTCGGTGGAGTGGTCGGAGGTATAGGGAATATTGGTGGAGGCGGTCGTACCTTCTCCACAGGTAGGTCCTTTAGTTCAGCATTCAGTAGTCGAGGATTCTCCAAGTTCGCATCCGGCGGTGTAGCACCTACAGGTATGACGTTGGTTGGTGAAAACGGACCTGAACTCCTTCAGTTTAACGCTTCACATCGTATCTATAACGCTAGTCAAACTCGTAAGATGCTAGGCGGTAATCAGGGGAATAACGTTACTGTTAACATCATCAATCAATCTGGCCAAGCTCTTGAATCCGAGCAACAAAGCTCGAGATTTGATGGAGAAAACTACATCATCGATGTAATGGTTAAAGCCGTAACGAATAATAAAGGAGGTGCGCGGGATGCAATTAAAGCAGCCGCAGGTTAATCATGGCAACATTTCCAAATATTAGATATCCAATATATCCAATTCAAGAAACCACACCGGATATGACGTATAAAGGCCAAGTGGAGAATATGACGATTATTAGTCGCCGTAAGACTACTAAGGCCTTACGGTCATACAACGTGAACTATAAGGTGCCCACCTCCGAGTACTTACGGCTAAGGGCGTTTTTCGATGAAGTTAACTGCTCGACAGTATTCGACTGGACGAACCCTGAAACGAAGGAAACTATCAAGGTACGTTTTAGTGATCAGTTAGATTTCGCAGCGAATGACTACGGCATATGGGTTGGTACCGTTAAATTACAGGAGGCATAACATGTTAACACTTTCAACTGCATCTATCTTGGAGAAAAACAAAATAGACGCCACAGGTGTATGGCTCATGCTCCTTGATATTGAATACAAAGGCGATATCGTTCGACTCGTGTATAACACTGAGGATATTACCTTTCAAGGGAATAAATACATAGCGTTTCCGTTCAAATTAGCGGATGTCAACCATAACTCGACTGACCTACCAAACGTTAAATTGTCCGTGTCCAATGTGACACGGACTATCCAACGCCTGGCGGAGGATAATCAAGGGTTCACGGGTGCGGATGTCATTGTCCGTGTAATAAATACAAATGTACCGAATGTGTGCGAAGTAGAAGAACACTTCGTTATTACGGGCTCCGTTGCTAACGCTGAATGGATGGAGTTCACGCTAGGTACGGATTTCAGTTTTACCCGGAGGTTCCCCTTAGTCCGCATCATGAAGGACTTTTGTCCCTTCAAATTCAAAGGTATTCAGTGCGGATACAAGGGCACTGAGACCGAGTGTAATAAGACTTTGTCACGATGTCGAGCGCTAGGGAATAGCGTTCGATTTGGTGGCGAGCCAACGATTCCACAGGGAGGTCTGTATGCATCTAACAAGTGATATGTCTGATATGCTAGGTACTCCATTCGAGGAGCTTAAATGTTGGGATGTAGTGACCGAGGTGTATCGCCGTAATGGTGTTACGCTTCCAAACTACACAGATATTCCTATGGACGAGTGGCAAGAGGTCAAGGAGCCAACAGAGGGCAGTGTCCTGGTCTTTTCGCTAAAAGGTAAAGAACTCGACCACGTTGGCGTGTATTTAGGCGATGGTCGATTCATTCACGCTACTAAGCCAAGCGGAGTATGTATCGAACATATATCTAAATACGTCCCTAGGCTTAAACATATATACGATAGAAAGGAGTAGCCGATGATTAATGTAGTGCTAGTAAGGAATCCGTTTAAACCGGATCAGCATGAAACACAATACCGCCCATATAAGGCGGATATGCCATTAAGCTTTTATGCTAAGCAAGATGGCGACTGGGTATACTCCATTAATGGCCAAGAGGCTACGCTTGATACCATTGTTAACGATGGCGATTATGTCGTGGCCATGCCACAGATTGACGGCAAGTTCTTGGAATCATTTTAACCATAGGCCTTAGTATCGCCACAGGCGGTATCGCTAGTGGTGCGATATTTGGTATTCAAAGTTTAATCTGGCGCACAGTACTCTCCATGGCCATTGGTATGATTGGCAATATGCTTGTCAATAAGTTAACTCAGCCAAAGGCTGACCGGTCTCATACGGACTCCTCACAGGCTAACACGTATGGATGGGGAGGGGCTAAAACTGTAACCGGGCAAGGGTACCCTCTAGCCGTTACGTACGGTCGTATGAAAAGCGCAGGGCTCCTCTTATCGCGTCATATTATCAGTGATGGCGAAAAGCAGTACCTCAACCTCTTATATTGTGCCGGTGAAGGCGAGCTATCTAAAATCGAGGACATCCGTATCAACGCTAACCCTGTTAGTAACTACCAGGATGTGCAAGTGGATATCCGATTAGGCACCAACGACCAAACTGTTATCCCTAACTTCAACGATAATTACGCGGACCAAGTACTCAACTATGAACTTAAAACAGGGTGGAGTACGCAACGTGTACAAGGCGACGCGTGCAATGCTATCGAGTTAACTATTAGCTTTCCTAATGGCTTATACTACTCAAACGATACCGGCGGTATGGACGCCACATCAGTTACTCTTGACGCGGAAATCCGGAAAGTCGGTGAGAACGAAGAGTGGCATAAGTTACCGCTTTCCAATCAAAAAGGCATGCAAGCCTTCGTCAAGAAACGGGTGACGGATGGACTTTTACCCGTCAAAAATCAGACACAGAAATCGCAGAAGCAGATTATAAGGGCAAGGTTACAGAGGCTACTAACACCGCGTTCTATCGAGTGTACCGCTTCGATAACCTCGATAAGGCACAATATGAAGTTCGTGTTCGTTGCTCCAGTAAGGATGGCAGTACCATTCGATACACGAATCGAGTGTACTGGAACCAATTAACGCAGATCATATACGATGACTTCGTACATCCGGGAAAGGCTCTTATCGGAATTAAGGCCTTGGCGACTTCTCAACTAAATGGGTCAGACCCTGAAGTATCTTGGATACAAGAACGCTCCTCCGTGTACGTATTCAACCCTTATCAACAAAAGTACGAAGTCCAACGCGCAGATAATCCGGCATGGGCTGCGTATGATCTACTTCATATGGCTCGTAAGTTTGGCGATGAGTACGTCGTGTTTGGCCAACCTCATGGACGTATGGACTACGATGCATTTAAGGCTTGGGCCAATAACTGCGATAAGAACGGATTCACCTTTAACTATATCTACGATAGCGCTAGTCGGTTATGGGATGCGTTAAAATATCCGGAAAACGTAGGGCGAGGTAAAGTCATTCCACAGGGGACTAGGTTCACTTGTGTTAGTGATTATAAGTCAACACCAGTGCAGTTATTCACCGTGGCTAACATAAAGCAAGGTAGCTTTTCAGAAGAATTTCAGGGTATCCAAAGCCGTGCCAACTCCGTTGAAATCTCCTTCCTTAATAAGGATAAGGACTATGAACGCGATGTTATCCCGGTATACGGCGATACCTATGATGAATCGGATACTCTTACCAACCCGGCTCAAATCGAGCTTATGGGATGTACTAGCTTAGACCAGGCATTTAAACATGGTAAGCACTATCTACGATGCAACAAGTACGAGGTGCGTACTGTATCTATCGAAGCATTCACAGACGCCATCGCATGTACGATAGGAGATATTATTCTTATCCAACATGATGTACCTGAATGGGGCGAAGGCGGTCGAGTAATATCCACTACTGGTAGCAGTATTACCCTCGATAAGGAAGTAGCTACACTTCCAGGTAAGCAGTACCAACTACTTATCCGTAACAATGCCACTGATGCGGTGACTACGCTTACCGTATTAAGTGTCATCGGGCGGAACGTCACTGTTAAGGAAACGATTGCAGTCGAACCTGGTAGCGTGTATGCCTTTGGCGAGTTAACCAAAGCAGCTAAACCATTTAGGGTGTTAGCTATCACCGAGGGAGGTACAGACCTTACACGTAAGATACAATGCATGGAATACTATCCGGAAGTATATACGAGCGATGATGGTACTGTTCCAACTATCGACTATAAGTCGGAAGTTGGTAGCGATATTGAGGATATAGGCCTCGTAAGTGATGTATACGGTGCTAACGGTATTATGTATTCACGAATCGCAGTCCGTTGGCAACTTCCTCGCGATGGCAAGATAACCAATGTAGTAGTTAATTATCGGAACGCTAAAAGCGATACCTGGAAATATGTGGGGGAACTTCCCCGCATCACCTAACAGCACGGAGATATCTGATGTACTCTTAGGCGCTACTTACGAGGTTAAGGTGCAAGCGATTAACGATTTAGGTCAACTCACCACTGGGGTTACTAAGGAAATCGTTATTCCACGTATGCAAGCACCTGGTGATGTGCAGAACCTGCACGTCATTAGCCGTTACAACTTAACCGCCGATAAGAGCGTGTACTATGACCTTCAAGTGATGTTCGAGCCACCGGCTAACCCTGGTAATTTTGACAGCGCAGAGGTGTGGTACAAGCTTAAATCTAAGAATGGCCAAGCCGTAACCGGCCAAGATTGGCAGTACGCTGGCAGTAGCAACAGCCAGGTCATTATCAAGGCGTTAGGCCCTGGAGAAGAGTACGAGGTTAAGGCCGTAGCCGTGGATAGGTTTGGTAATAGATCCGATACGGCTCAAGTTGTGGATGTCGTAGTCAAGGCGATGGATGAGGTGCCGGACATGCCTAAGAACTTTACAATCGCCTTTAAGGACCACGCCACCGCATCATGGAGCGATGTGCTAAACGCTGACGTGGACTATTACGAACTCCGGACAGATAATGACCCAGGCAAGGATACTAACGCTCTCCTTGCAAAGGTAAAAGGTACATCCGCTAACTTATCTCTTACTAAGCGAAGTGGCACAGTGTACTTGTATGCACGAAGTACGCTAGGCAAATACTCAACGCCTGCAACGTATTCGTATAACTTGCCACAGTTAGAGGCGCCTACGTTTGAGGTCAAGGACCAACTCGGAGGGTTCAGCCTGTACTTTGGGGCAAGCCGCCGCAGGCCTACGTTATCCGCTGTCATGTCATAGGTGATGAGCGTACAGACGATTTAGAGACAACGTCGAGTATGCTCACGTATTCTAATAAAGCCGGGGTATATCGTGTGTGGTGCGAATATGTCGATGTGTTCGGTAGTAGCTTAGTCACTGAGAAGTCGGTCACTATTAAGGATAGAGTCGATAAGAGCCTACTTGATGCGGAAGCATTGGGGCTAAAAGCTATGGACGAATCAATCCAAGCGATGAGCTCTGAAGTTGGAACAATGAAAACCTCTGTTAATGGGTTCGAATCTAAATTGGTTCAACTTGATAAGGGTATTACCCAAAAGGTAACTGACCTTAATCAGAACCTATCCGGACAAATTACTACGTTGTCCGAGGGTATTGACCTTCGTGTAACACACGCTATCGGTAATTTGAGTGGCAAGGATATTGTAAGCCGGATTAACTTATCCCCGGAAGGTACCCGAATTGACGGCAAGATATTACATGTAACTGGCCAAGCACTGTTCGATAATAACATCATTACCGAGGGTATGCTCCAGGCTAACTCGGTAAGCGCTGATAAGATACAAGCGTTATCCATTAGTAGTGATAAGCTCCAAGCAGATAGCGTTACTGCCGATAAGTTAAAGGTTGATAGCCTTGACGCGATCACTGCAACAATTGGCACTTTGCGAACTAAAACGAGTGGCGCAAGAGTTGAAATTAGCGATAATCTAATTCAAGTATTTGATGATAACAATGTACTGAGAGTGAGGTTAGGTCTATGGGGCGATTAATTAAATGGTTAAAGAAAAGCTGACTTCGTTGTTTAGAAAGAAAGGTGATACTGTGCCAGCTGGAATACAAGTATTTGATGAACACGGTGAAACGGTAGCAGACCTATCTACAGGACTTACCAAGATTATGTGGACTAAGGAATTGACAACTATTGAGCCTGAGTTCTCAGTCAAAGCCGACATATTTGAAGGCCAAAAGCTATTCGCACTTCGCGAATATTATGGTACCTGTGGCTCGAATGACTATGAAGGTGACTACGTAAGCTATATTGACGGCGATACAGTTACTTTCGCGCCTGGCAATAAGGCCCATATCGGCAGACCATGTCAAGTGAAGCTAATGATAGGAGTATGCGAATGAACATTTTAAAAGTAATCAATAACAAGAAAAACGTACTGCTCAATGATACTCAAACCTGTGCATTTCTTAAACATAGGATAACGTTTAGCGGTACCGGTGACATCCCTTATATTGGGGCGGGGGCTACACCTACTTGGAAATACCAAATTTCGCAGTCCCAATCTTATAGCGTTAGAGCAAAGGGAACCACCTCATCGACGGCCCTCATTACAATTCCAATCGCACACAGGGATTCTGATGAGTATTATATTTACTCTGTGGCTTCTGCTTCGCCGATAGAAATGGTATCAACCGGTGAACGCATGGCAGTTGATACGGCTACTGGGTTAAAGAAACCTCTGTTCGTATGCCGGATTTATGTGCCCTATACAACTGACATAGGGAGTATCCTACGAGGCCTTGAAATCTATGTGTACTCCAATAAGATTTCAAAATCTGAAACGTACGGCATGGAAGTATTTGATGGAAAGGCAAACCCGTTTTTAACAGCGCGAATTATTATATCCGCGCCAAGGATACATTGTTTAAACAATACAGAGAGGCGGATACTACCTCGGATAAGTTTAAAGAATCTCACACATATGAGGTTACTAAATTAGGGCTAACAGTAGTTAACTCAGTACCAGGGCAGAATATAGGGTTTGACGGAAATGTAGTGTATGCCTATCCGTCTGCAAGTTTGCCACCCAACTTTTTTAAACCAACAAAGTTTTCAGGAACACTCCAATATATCGTATCCGAACTAGCCCTGCATAAGCACTTTCCTGTTTCCGTTGACCTAGCTGAAATCTAAGGAGGCCTATATGATTGATCAAGACATCACAATATACGCGGGGCAGGACTTTGGCATGACGTACATCGTGCCACCTGGCTCCGATATGGACCTAAGTCAATATGAGGCTGTTTGTAAAATTCGTAAACGGCCTTATGATGATATGAAATTAGAGTTAACACCTGTGGTACAGTCTAAACAGGTAGGGTTCTTCATCAGCGGAAAGGATTCCGCTAAAGCCCAATTAAAGGGTGGCGATTATCTGTACGATGCCTTTATCTACAATGATGATAAATGGATAAAGCTAGGACAGGGAACCGTAACTATCGTTCCAGATATTTCCATGCATAAATAAGGGGGGCATACGATTATGGAAACAAACGAATTAGTATTGAAACTTGACAAAGAAACTACACTTCCACTTATTGAAGGACTAGGGAAAAGCGCCTACGCTATTGCGGTGGCGCATGGGTTCAGAGGTACTGAACAAGAATGGCTTGACAGTTTAAAAGGATTGCAAGGTCCTCAAGGTGAACCTGGTCCAAAAGGCGAACCATTCCGATATGAGGATTTCACACCCGAACAATTAGAAGCCTTGAAAGGTCCTAAAGGTGATAAGGGCGAGGACGGATTAAGTGCCTTTCAAATCGCTCAGCTAAACGGATTTCAAGGGACATATGTTGAGTGGCTAACATCGTTAAAAGGCAAGGACGGCGCAAGTGCCACAGCAGACAATGCGAAAGCTCTATTATTACAAGGTAACGTATGGTGCGAGAGCGCAAGCGTTGACGATGTACTGACTGCATTAATCGGTAATATGGGAAAGCCGTTCCCACGTACCGAATTTAAGCCTTTAACAGTTCCTAGCGTGATTCAAGGGCAACAAGTTGTATCCGTTACAGGTGAGCCACATTACAGCGTTAAGGTAGTCGGCAATGATACACCATTCACTCTTGATAGTACTGGAGCTTGTACCGTTACCATTCCGCCTCTAGGTGAAGACGACATAAACCTCACCTATCACAATTTCACCGGTGCAAAAGTAGCAGAATACAAAATTGCTGGCGTTCAAATTGGTGCACCTGCTGATGCAGAATATACCGAAAATGGCATTGTATATAAACTATTTGGCACAACTTTGAAAATGAACATTACAAATAACACAGTTAATGGTAATTTCAATGATAACCCTAAGCGTTGGAACGTTACTCAAAAAGTAATTTATGCAAATACACCGTCAACGCTTAATTTAGGTGATAACTATAATATTTATGGCCCTTATTATGTAGAAACGCCTGAAAACGTAACGTTTAAAGGGTATAATAGCAATATGCGACTAACCTTAGTTACATCAACACAGGGGTCCAAAACGATAGCCTTTAATACAAATATCATTGAATGGGATGCGACTAACCTTAGTTACATCAACACAGGGGTCCAAAACGATAGCCTTTAATACAAATATCATTGAATGGGATGCGACTAACCTTAGTTACATCAACACAGGGAATGATTTAGGCGCTATGTAATTAATCAAACCACAGGGAGAACACATGCAAGAATTAACTGATTTCATGGGCGAGGCTTGGCGGACGTTGACGGATTCGTTCGTACTAAAAGCCTTGCTTGCCATTATCGCCGATGTGGCTATCATATTTAGGGGGAGTGAATGGATATATTAAACGATATTTTAGTAATGCTGATTAGCGGTGTATCACATGAGCATATCGTCAGTATGGGCGTTATTATCATATTAACGACCGTATTGCTATTCATTGACGCAGCGCAACGCATTACGACGGAGGTGCTTAGGTACAACAAGGATAATCACAGGAACAATACGCCTATAACATTACTTACAACGCTCGCATGGTATGGATGGGGAAAGGGGAAATACGTTGACGCGACTACAGGGCTGAAACGTAGGTACCTTATGAGTGAACGCTTACGATCCGATTTACTAACAAAATTATGTGTCCAGTACCCCGCGTGGATGGTCTTATCGGTAGTGTTTGAATCGCTACCGGATATCCCTATCCCCAATACTGAACTATTCATGGACCATATCTTTTCATTCCTATTCATGCTGATTCCGTTCTTCTCCGAATGTTGGTCAATTATCGAAAACTTACGTGAAATGGTTGAAGATGACCTCGTCGACTTTGGAAAGGTATTCCAAGGTGTACTCGAGATTATCAGAGCATGGAGGGGTAATGGATAAGCTAGCTATCATTAACCGCATCAAGCGGTCATATCAGTCCATTCGAATAGCCGGCATACGGCCAACTGGTGTATTAGCAACGAGGGCGCTAGTCCTCGTTATGCTAGTACCGATGATATTAGTTGTTGCCCAGTATGTATTATCGACGATTAATGGCTATGTAGCGCCTGAGGCCAATCAGCTTATCGATAAGGGTATTCTTATCATTGACCACATATTCGTGCCGTCGGTACTTATGTCAATTGTAGGGCTTTGTGGCATGTTCATCGACAAAGACCATAACGGGATACCGGATAAGCTGGAGGAGCAGAATACATTACCATTGAACCGACCTAGTATTCAACAATTAGCGGATGATATTAACCATGACGAGAGGGGGGAAATAAATGTTTAGACAATTAACAATGGACGAGTTAAAGTCCTTAGCACTCGATGCATATGGCCAAATTGAAAAGGCGTACTACCATTGGACAGGTGTAAAAGGAGGCAAGCACTTCAAGGATTACCATATCAACATCGACCGGGATGGCGTGATGTGGACAGATATGGAGGCCTTAACAGATTATAAGGAACACACCTACATGCGTAACAGTAACGCAGTAGGTATAGCCATTGAGGCGTGTTGGGATGCGGTTAGTGAAAATAATTTAGGTAGTGAACCACCAACAAAAGCGCAGTTGGTTACGATGACACAAATTATGGCAGTGCTCACTATTAATGCAGGTGTACCACTTGACATACAACATCAAATGACGCACGCAGAGGCGGCCGATAATAAGGACGGCCTAGACCTCTATTATTTAGACCCGACTGGGTACCCAAATAACACATACGGCCCAGACTCCAACGTTGACCGATGGGACCTCTTAGTGTGCCATGCAGGTGATGAACGATGGAGCGGTGGAGACTGGTTACGCGGCACCGCTCGATGGTGGGGCGCACAGTGGGGCAGTACTATTTAGGAAGGAGCTATTATGTATGAAACTGTCAAGAACAAAGTTATGTCTGCGTGTACTATTAAGCGCGTTATTTGTGGTGTGCTTGGCGTTCTTCTCATCGGTTTCGCATGCAGCCTCATCGGAGGATACCTCGACACAAGAGCCGACTATCAGCGTACCCGTGAGCAGTTGGAACGAACTCAAAGGGCGCTTGATGAAAGCCGAAAGCTCAATCGACAACTCCGAGAAAGCATTGCAGCAAGCCAACAGCTTAACCGCGACGCAGGGGACAGCATTAACAGAATTGAAGATTATCAACGAAGAACGGACGAAGGAATTGAACGCGCTCAAAGCAATCAACGAGAAACAGGGGCAAGAATTAACGAAAGCCTCCAATCTCTTGACGACGCAAGAAGCGAAATTGAACGAAGCCTCGACGTCATTAGAAGAATTGAAAGAGCAAATCAAACGCAACAAACGAACAGAACAGCGCCTTAAAAGGCAACGTGATACATGGGCCGTGGTAAGCGGTGTATTTGGATTAGCAGGTGCAATTCGTCGATGACTGAGAGGTGATCCATATATCTCCTGAGCAGGAGCAGGTGGACTCCTGGATTGATTTCAAAAGATTATCGAAAGAATGACAAAAGATTGAAAGAGCCTACTAACGTAGAAAATATCTAGGTTAGTAGGCTCTTTTTGCTGTTAAAATCAAAAGAAAATACTTGATTTTATACCCTATATAGGGTATAATAAAGATATAGAAAGGAGGTGATAAATATGGACATAATAAAAGAGCTAACAAGTTTAGCAAATGCGTTAACGCCACTGGTACTGGCACTAGCAATACTAAAGCTTGTTAGCAAAGACTAAAAAGCAGGCGGGTGAAAGCCCCGCCACCTTCTCAACATCATTGTAAATCAAAGAGGTGAATTATGCAATATATAGAATGGCTGATTAATATAGCAACTCTTATTGTTTTGATATTAGTAATTAAACGTTTAGTTAGAAGGTGATGAAATTGAAATTTGAACTAGATGATATTATGACAACACAGGAGGCTGCAGAGCGGTGGGATGTCACTGCTGATTCATTGAAGCAGAATTGTAGAGGTCGTGTTAAGAATGGATTTAAGGAAGGCGAGTTTAAGAAGTCGGGGAAAATGTGGCTAGTTACAAGGCAAGGCATGGAGAGGTTATATGGAAAAGAAAAAAAATAAATTTAATTGATGATTTATTACTTTCCTATGAAATTGTAGAAGAAAATGAGTAAAATTATATAATAGTATATATTATATAAACGCTTAAAAATCGCTCTAAAATTTCAAGTGTTACTCAACTGTTGCTCAACTTTATTAAATTAAAAAGCCTTATAAACATAGTAAATAAGCGGTTTTTATATCGATGTCAAATTTATACTCCAAATAATTTGGCGCTATTGCCCGCAGTGCTATGCACTGCGGGTTTTTGTATATATTGTGTTGTATTATATTATATTAAGAGGGTTGGTTATGATATTATCAAGATTGAAAAAATGGGGGTTATGTACTGGTTTATTAATATCCTTTGCTGCAACTACGGTAATGGCTGAAACTATTACCATTAATAATGCTACAGTAATGGACGTTAAATCGTATATTTTAGCTAACCGCGAGTTGAGGCACCCAAATTCAACAGTTAGTCTTATTCCTAATCATGGTAGCGCATTTCAAATGGGCAGTAGTAGCTATGAAACGATTGTTTTTAAGTCAACTAAAAAACTAAGAGTTGGATTATTTGGTGAAGCTTCGGTTAAGACAAATCGGGATACATATTTTTCAATATCTACACCATTAAATCGTGTAGGTGTTGAAGTTTCTTATTTTGAGAGTACTGAGTTATATAATCCTAATAAAGGTAAGTTTGATGATCGAAATAACTAGCACTGATGAATCAGAAAAAAATCATTTTTAAATAAAATCAAACTTCACTTTGATGGCGGTTATACAAATGGATACACTTTGAGTCGTGAAAAAAAGGCAAGAAGGGCTATCCGATAGAAAAAAATTAATCCCCATGGTCCTGCTGAAAAAGCGGGATTAAAAAAATAGGAGATGTAGTTGTAAAGATCAATGGACAAAAAGTTAACTTTAAAAAAAGACATTAATACTTTTAATATCTCAAATAATATTGGTAAGAAAGAGACTGAGACTGTAACTATAATTACTGATAGTGGCTTAGAAAAAGATATAGTCATAGAGACCGCTTTTTGGAATCCTCAAACAGGCATGTTTGAATAAACGTGGATATATAAGCTTTATAAAAATTAAATTTGTAAGAGTATAATGCATTTGTGACAAGTAAATAAAAATGAGAAGGAACTCTGTTATAATGAAGCTGCACGTTGTTATCATACTAGTAGACAACAAGTACAACGTTGGGTAAAGTGTTTCGACGGGACTATCGATTCACTTCGATTGTATAGTCGTAAATATAACAGAGTACTTTATGAATCATGAGGCATAAGTATTTGTCACAAATGTTTGATTACTCTAGAACAAAGGTAAAAATCATAGTAACTTTTAATTGACACAACCCCATAAAATCTGTATACTATTTTGAGTAAGCTTTAGTCGTGTTTCCATTAGCCCCGGAAGCAAAGGACAAGCTGATTTTGGTAGAATTATGACGTTATTAGGAGGATATGCAGCATGAAAACTACATTTATGGCCAATCCGAACACAATCGAACGGAAATGGTATGTTGTTGACGCTGAAGGTAAAACTTTAGGACGCCTTGCTGCCGAAGTTGCAAAAGTTCTTCGGGGCAAAAATAAACCAACTTTCACACCACACGTAGACACTGGTGACCATGTGATCGTTGTAAACGCAGAAAAAATTCGCGTAACTGGTAAAAAATTAGAGCAAAAGGAATACTTCCGTCATTCTGGTTATCCAGGTGGTGCTCGTTTCACTAAATTGGGTATGATGCTTGAAAAACAACCTGAACGTGTTGTTGAGATGGCAGTTCGTGGTATGCTTCCAAAAAATAAATTGGGTGCACAACAATACCGTAAATTAAACGTATACGCTGGTCCTGAGCATCCACATGCAGCTCAAAAACCAGAAGTTTTAGAAATTTCCGTACGATAATCTAGAGGGAGGAACATATAATGGCAGTAGCACAATATTACGGCACTGGTCGTAGAAAATCTTCCGTTGCTAGAGTTCGTCTGGTACCGGGCACAGGTAAAATCACTGTTAACAAACGTGAACTTAATGATTATTTCGGTCGCCAAACTTTGGAATTGATCGTAAAACAACCTTTGAATTTGACTAACACAGTTGAACAATACGATGTTATCGCAACTGTAGCTGGTGGCGGTCCTTCCGGTCAAGCTGGTGCAATTCGTCACGGTATCTCCCGTGCGTTATTGGACGTAGATGGCGAACTTCGTCAATCTTTGAAAAAAGCTGGCTTCTTGACTCGTGACCCACGTATGAAAGAACGTAAAAAATACGGTCTTAAAAAAGCCCGCAAAGCAAGCCAATTCTCCAAACGTTAATATTTGGACAACGGATATTACTCCTGCAGATATTGTCTGCAGGAGTTTTTGCATTTCTATAGTTTTTCATATCTGTGGAATCTTATTTACATCTATATACAATTCTCTTATAATGAAATTATAGGAATCGAATAATATCGATAAAATATCTTATATAGGAGAAAATATATGATTTATAATACAATTCAATACGTAGTGGACAACGGCATTGGTACGTTGACCTTTAATCGTCCAAAAGTGGCCAATGGTTTTAACATCGAAATGTGTAAGGAGATCCTTGAGGTCTTAGATAAAGCGCATCATGATGAAAGTGTTCGTGCATTGCTTATCAATGCTGAAGGCAAGGTATTCTCTGCGGGTGGCGATTTGACAGAAATGGAACGCGCTGTAAACGAAGGCGATACAGAGTCTTTGTTTGAAATCGTTGAGCTAGTAGCTCAGATTTCTATGGCTATGAAACATTTACCTAAACCTGTTATCATGAGCCTTCAAGGTGCTGCGGCAGGTGCAGCATTTAATATGGCGTTGGCTGCCGATTTTGTTGTAGCTGCTAATAACGTACGCTTTATTCAGGCTTTTGTAAGCGTAGGTCTTGCCCCTGATGCAGGTGGTTTATTCTTATTAACTCGCTCCATTGGTATGAATCGTGCTATGCATATCGTTATGACTGGTGAAGCCGTTTCTGCTGAAAAAGGTAAGGAATGGGGCTTTGTATATAAAGTTTGTGAACCAGAGGATTTAGAGACTGCTACAAGACGTCTTGTTGAGAAATTAGCAAAAGGTCCTGCAAAATCTTATCGTGTTATGAAGGAAATGATGTGGAATAGCTTCTTAGCTGGTTGGGAAGAATACAAGAAGTTTGAAGTAGAAAACCAATGTGAATTAGGTCTTTCTGATGACTTCAAAGAAGGTGTACTCGCTTTTACAGAGCGTCGTCGTCCTAAATTTGGTCAATAGTAATATCTTTGCATGAAATGGCATTTAGTATTACGTAGTTCATAAGAAACTATTAATATAATTAGAACCGATGTGGCTCATAACAGGTGTTACATCGGTTTTTCCTTTTCATACATTGACAAAGCGTATATAATAGAACTATTGAAATAGTTTTAGGAGGTCCATATTGTATGGCTCAAGATATAATTAAATGTTATGATGGTCCTAGTGATATCATTGCTGCATTAGCAGAGGATTTTATTGCTTTTACAGATGCAGAGATTAGCCGTACTGAAACATGTATTGTAGGTATCACAGGCGGCAGAGTAGTCAATGGTTTGTTGGAGGCCTTGAATTCTCCTGAATACATTGAGCGTGTTAATTGGGAACGTGTATTTTTCGTATGGACAGACGAACGATTTTTGCCTCAATCTCATGAGGATAATTATTTCAATCGCGTTAAACCGTTTTTGCTTTGTAAAGCAAAGGGGGCTGCACATTTTTTGCCGATTAATACAGATTCTAAAACCGTTGTTGAGGCAGCAGAGGAATATGAAAAAGAGGTAAGAAATGTTCTTAAGGCATGCAAAAAGTCTGGTCTTGATTTAGCGATTCTCGATCTTGGAGAAGACGGCCATACGGCAGGTCTTTTTGCTGGATCACATGCGTTGCGTGTCTCAGATCGCAATGTTGTGGCTGTTGAGGATGGAAAGGTGTGGGAACGAATTTCTATGACCTTCTCGTTTTTGGCAAAAACTGATGTTGTGTGGTTCACTGTGACTGGTGAAAGTAAGCGTACAGCTCTTACTAAGGTATTGTACCAACGCGAGGATTATGAAGACACAAAATGGGATAAACGTATCGGTCGTGTATTACCAGGGGCTGTGCTTTCACAAGAGGCGATGACCTGGTATGTGGACAAAGATGCGTATAATGATGTACACTAAAATGTGTAGTATTAAGTAAACTTAAAGGAGATACATATGGGGTCTATAGGAACACCTGAATTAATAGTTATTTTAGTGATTGCTCTAGTTATCTTCGGACCTGGTAAATTACCTGAAGTGGGTAAAGCGATTGGTAAGGGAATCAATGAATTTAAAGATGCTCTTACAGGCCCAAAAAAAGCTGTCGATGAAACAAAGGAAGCTGTTAAATCAGCGACTACTATCGATGTAACAGCTGGGGCTAAAAATGATGAAAAACATAAAGAAGCTAATGATTAGGAGGTATTACTATGTGTAAAGATTGCGGTTGTGGTGAAGATAATGGCGTTGTAACAAAGGTATTTACTGTACCTGGTATGATGTGCAATAACTGTAAGGAAACTGTGGAAGGGGCTACATTAGGTCTAGAGGGTGTGCTTAGCTCTGAAGTCAATTTGGCAGAAAAATCAGCTACGATTTCCTTTGATCCATCTAAGGTGAATGTAGAGGATATTACAAAAGCCATCGAACGAACTGGTTTTGATGTAGAATCCGTGGCAGATGGTGTACATAAACATAGTCATGGTTTATTAGGTACCATAAAACACCTCTTTAAATAATTAAATCCATGGAGCTGTATTGAAACATTGTTTTGATACAGCCCCTTTTTATATCGTGAGGTGAAGAGATGATACGTAAGTTTGATCCGGAAAATTTCAAGTGGGATGGCGTCGATACCTTAGTATACAAACAAGACGGGAGTCCTTTTAAAGATGTAACACGGCAAGTACTATATGATGGTGCTTATGATATTCCATGCCAATTTCGCTATTTTGAATGTTTGCCAGGGGGCTATTCCACATTAGAATACCATGAGCATACGCATATGGTTATGATTGGACGTGGTAAAGGGCAACTCTTGCTTGGTGATGAAATTTATGATGTTAAAAAAGGGGATTTTATCGAAATCCCTGGCAATACGATTCACCAATTTAGAGCTAATAAGGGAGATTATATCGGATTCTTTTGTCTTGTTAATAAGGAACGCGATAAGGTGAAGCTATTATCTGATGAAGAAATGGAAACCTTAAGAAATCACCCTAAAATTAAAGTATTTTTGGAAAGTTGTTAATCAATTTAACTGGTACTATGTATAATTTGTTCGGGAGGTTCTATGAGCACGTTTACACGAGCGGCTCTTTACCGTTTTGGTGGGCTCAGTGATTTGGTTCTTGCCTCATACAGAGGCAATTAAGCCGGAAGGTTGGCATTTACTGGCTATCTTCACGGCTACTATTGTAGGTTTTATTTTGCGCCCTTGGCCAACGGGCATTATGGCACTCTTTGGAATCGTTGCAGCAGTAGCTACAAAATCTATTACCATGGTGCAAGCTCTTGGTGGGTATGCAGAGGCTAATGTTTGGCTTATCGTGGCGGCTGTATTCTTTTCTAGAGGTATTATTAATTCCGGCCTAGGTAAGCGTATTGCTTATACATTGATCCGTGCCTTTGGTACGAGTTCCTTAAAGCTCGCCTATGCATTGGCTTGTACGGACTTAATTATTTCTCCGGCCACACCGTCTAATACGGCGCGTGGGGGCGGTATTATTTTCCCAATTGTGCAAAATATTTCCCTCGCCTTTGGTTCTGAGCCTCATGGTAATACGGCGCGTCGTATTGGTGCATATTTGATGACTACGGCACATACGATGAATACAATTACTGTAACGATTTTTTTGACCGCTTGTAGTGGTAACTTGCTCATCACCTCCTTAGGGGCTAAATTATTTGGCTATGATATTTCCTGGTGGGAATGGTTCCAAGCGGGTGTCATCCCTGGTGTGATTTGTATGATCCTTATGCCTTGGTTCATTTACAAAATTTATCCTCCAGAAATTAAGGAAACCCCAGAGGCTGCCGAAATGGCTCAAAAGGAATTAAATGTACTTGGACCTATTACAAAGGCTGAAATTTCTGTTGCTATTATCTTTGTTCTATGTATCTTGCTTTGGGCGACTGCCATTTGGACTAAGCTTCATCCTACAGTAGTTGCTATGATGGGTGTTCTTGCGTGCGTTATAACGGGCTCCCTTACGTGGGATGATATTTTAGGCGAACGCACTGGCTGGGATATCCTCATCTGGATGGGCACACTCGTTGGCATGGCCGGTCTCCTCGGTAAACTCGGTGTAGTTGCTGTATTTGCGAACTTTGTAAGTCAACATCTTGTAGGTATCGATTGGTTCTGGGCATCTTTTATTATCTCTGCAACCTTTGTATACTCTCAATATTTCTTTGCTAGTGGTACGGCGCGTATTACCGCATTATTCTCCGCCTTTGCAGCCATTTTGGTTGCCATGGGTGCGCCGATTCCATTTACCATCTTGCTCTTTGGTTTGATGAATAGCCCTGGCTGTACATTAACGCATTATAGCTCTGGTGTAACACCAATCTTCTTTGGTGCAGGCTATGTACCACAAGGGACTTGGTGGCGTGTAGGTCTTGCTATTTCTGTGGTAAGCTTTATGATTCATTTCTGGGGCGGTGCTCTTGGTATGTGGCTCTTTGGTATCTTATAGTATGAAACTCCCTCGTTGGTGGTCGTTTTTCACCGCGAGGGAGTTTTAGTTTGTTATGAAAGTTTTAAGAACCGTTTTTAGGTGGGTATAGTTTTTAGGTATGGTGAACTTCACAAAAAAACTATAATAAATCTATAGAATATTTATTGCATGAGATTATAGAAAATGTTATTATATTTTTATCGTTACAGATTATTTTAGGAGGAAACATGTTCGGTTTAGTCATTAGCTTGTTGATTATCGCGCTGGTCGTGATTATTAAAAACATTCGAATTATGAACAACAACTTAACATGTTTTGTCTTAGAAGTTCCCGCGAATGGTTTAATATACAATCAATAAGATTTGACTATATTGTTTCTTGTTTTTGTATATATTCCATGGGGTACATAGGTTTATTTATGTATGTATTGGGTTTCTGTAAACAAAAGGAATATCATTTGTAAACTTTTAAGACGATTCTTTGCAATCGTCTTTTTTTATTTGTTATGAAAGCGGTCCAAGTGGATGCTTTCAAAAAAGTGAGGAGAATATCATGAGTTGTAGAAGTGACAATTTAAAAACAGGCGTAGCACGTGCACCACACAGATCTTTATTGAAAGCTCTGGGTTTTGTTGACGAAGAAATGGGCAGACCGGTTATTGGTATTGCGAATTCTTTCAACGAAATCATTCCTGGTCATGTGGGCCTGAAAAATATTGTACAAGCCGTAAAAGACGGCATCCGCAACGCAGGTGGTGTGCCAATCGAGTTTAATACAATTGGTATTTGCGATGGCTTGGCGATGAATCACATCGGCATGAAATACTCCTTAGTTACACGCAATATCATAACTGATTCTATTGAAGCGACGGCTATGGCAACACCTTTTGATGCGATGGTATTCATTCCAAATTGCGACAAAGTAGTACCAGGTATGTTGATTGCAGCGGCTCGTCTTAACATTCCATCTGTGTTCGTATCTGGTGGTGCCATGCTTGCAGGTGTACATAATGGCAAAAAAATCGGCTTGTCTGATGTATTTGAAGCAGTAGGTAAACATCAAACAGGTGAAATGGGCGACGAAGAATTAGCAGATATTGAAAATAGTGCATGTCCAACATGTGGTTCTTGCTCTGGTATGTACACCGCTAATACAATGAACTGCTTAACAGAAGCTCTTGGTATGGGCCTTCCTGGTAATGGCACAATTCCTGCTGTATATTCTGAACGTTTACGTCTTGCTAAATTAGCAGGTATGCAAGCCGTAGAGGTATTGAAAGCAAATCTTCGTCCTAAAGATATCATGACACGCGAAGCCTTTGAAAATGCAGTAGCTCTTGATATGGCCTTGGGGGGATCTTCCAATACAGCGCTTCATTTGCCAGCCATTGCTCACGAAGCAGGAGTGCCATTGTCCCTTGATGATTTTGATCGCATTGCACAAAATACGCCTCAATTATCTAAATTATCTCCGTCTGGGAAATACTTCATCGAAGATTTGTACGCTGCAGGTGGTGTATCGGCTGTGTTGAAACGATTAGCTGAAAATGGTCGTCTTCATACAGAGTGCCAAACAGTAGCCCTTAAAACACAAGGTGAAATTGCAGCGGTAGCTCATGTAGCAGATGAAGATGTAATCCATTCATGGGACAATCCTGTTCATGAAACGGGTGGTATTGCCGTTCTTAAAGGCAACCTTGCTGAAGACGGTTCCGTTGTAAAAGCTGGTGCTGTAGATGAAGATATGCTCGTTCACTCTGGTCCAGCAAAGGTATTCAATAGCGAAGAAGAAGCCGTTGAAGCAATTACGGGCGGTAAAATTGTAAAAGGCGATGTAGTAGTTATCCGCTATGAAGGTCCTAAAGGCGGTCCTGGCATGCGCGAAATGTTGACTCCAACATCTATGATTGCTGGTATGGGGCTTGATAAAGACGTAGCATTGTTGACTGACGGTCGTTTCTCTGGTGCTACACGTGGCGCATCCATTGGTCACGTATCTCCAGAAGCGGCAGCAGGTGGTACTATCGCCGTTGTTGAAGATGGTGATATTATCAACATCGATATTCCAAATGGTAAATTGGAATTAGCTGTATCTGATGACGAAATTGCTCGCCGTAAAGCAGCATTGAAACCATTTACATCCAATGTAACTGGTTACCTTAAAAAATACGCCCTTCACGTATCCTCTGCAGCACAAGGTGCTATTGAAGTATTTGAAGACTAATCTTAATAGCAATATATTTTATACCAATCTTTAATAAAGGAGTATTAATGCGTAAGTTATATGATTTATGGAGGCTCGCGAACGGTTAACCACAATTACCGTGAAAACTAAATTGCTTCATAGTGATGTGTTTTCAGACGAGTGTGGCAATGATGTATATATCAAGCCAGAAAACTTGCAAATAACAGGCTCCTTTAAGGTTCGTGGAGCCTATAATAAAATTGCAAAATTGACAGAAGAGGAAAAGGCCCGCGGTGTAATTGCCGCATCTGCAGGAAACCACGCACAAGGTGTAGCACTTGCAGCTAAACGCCTCGGCATTAAAGCCACAATCGTCATGCCAAAACATACACCCCTCATAAAGGTTAATGCTACAAAACAATATGGGGCTGAGGTAGTACTACATGGTGAGATTTATGATGAAGCTTACCAAAAGGCGATGGAGCTCCAACAAGAAAACGGCTATGTGTTTGTTCATCCTTTCGATGATGAAGATGTAATCGAAGGGCAAGGTACAATTGCTCTTGAAGTATTAGCAGAACTACCTGATGCGGATGTATTACTCGTACCTGTTGGGGGCGGCGGCATTGTATCTGGCATTGCAGCGGCTGCTAAATTAAAAAATCCTCGCATCAAAGTTATCGGTGTAGAACCAGAAGGGGCAGCCAGTGCTTTGGCAGCATTAAAGGCCAATCATCCTGTACCACTCGACGAAGTGGCTACCATTGCTGATGGTACGGCGGTACGTCAAATTGGTGAAACTACACTTGAATATATCAAGAAATACGTAGATGAAATAATTACAGTTTCAGACTACGAATTGATGGAAGCATTCTTGTTGCTCGTTGAAAAACATAAATTAGTAGCAGAAAATTCAGGTATCTTACCATTAGCAGGGCTTAAAAAGCTAGACTGCCGAGATAAAAAGGTGGTAGCTATTGTCAGTGGTGGTAATATCGACGTACTTACCATTTCCTCTATGATTAATAAAGGTCTCGTAGTCCGTGGTCGGATCTTCACCTTCTCTGTAAATCTTCCGGATAAACCAGGTCAATTGGTTGCGGTATCTCAAATGCTTGCTGAGGCGGATGCAAATGTAATTAAGCTCGATCATAATCAGTTTAAACCTTGACCGTTTCCATGAAGTGGAATTACAAGTGACGGTTGAAACCAATGGGGAAGAGCACATCCAAAGCATTATTGATACTTTTAAAAATAATGGTTACATTATTCAACGTTTAAATTCCAGCGAGATTCTATCAGAATAGCTGGTTGAAAGGGTTCCTATGAGCGCAGAAACAATCAATGGGGCACGCATTGTCCTAGAAACATTGCATCGCCTTGGTGTAACTGATATGTTCGGCTATCCAGGTGGCGCAGTCATTCCAATTTATGATGAAATTTATAGCTTCCCTGAAATTAAACACTATTTCGTACGTCATGAACAAGGTGCAGCCCATGCAGCAGATGGTTATGCACGCGTATCCGGTCGTGTAGGCGTATGCCTTGCTACGTCTGGACCTGGTGCAACAAACCTTGTAACAGGCATTATGACGGCTTATATGGACTCAGTGCCGATGGTAGCTATTACTGGACAGGTAGGTCGTCCGTTTATCGGTAAGGATTCCTTCCAAGAGGCGGATATCCAAGGTATTACAATGCCGATTACTAAGCATAACTATCTAGTTCAAGATATTCACGATTTGCCTCGCATTATCAAGGAAGCGTACTTCATCGCTGGTACAGGTCGTCCAGGTCCTGTATTAATCGATATTCCAAAGGATATTCAAACAGAAAAAAATATCTATGGCGGAATACAATAAATTATACGAAGTACCTATTCATCTTGAAGGGTATGATCCAACATACAAAGGCCATCAAGGGCAAATTAAAAAAGCGGCAACCCTTATCAAGAATGCAAAGCGTCCACTTATCATTGCTGGTGCTGGCGTATTGAAATCAGGCGCTATGGATGAACTTAAGGAGTTAGCTGAAAAGGCTCAAATTCCTGTGACTAATACGCTGGTTGGTCTTGGTGGTTTCCCTGGGGACCATGAATTAGCACTTGGCATGGTAGGGATGCATGGATCTGTAGCGGCTAATAACTGTACAGAGGAGGCCGACCTTGTTATAGCGGCAGGCATTCGATTCCATGACCGCATTACAGGTCATCCTGATTTCTTCTGTAAAAAAGCAAAAATCATTCATATCGATATCGACCCAGCTGAAATCGATAAGAATGTTACTATCAACGTACCTATTGTAGGTGATTTAAAACGAGTATTAACCGAGCTTAATGCATTAGTTGAACCTGTTACTCATGAGACGTGGATTGAACAAATCCGCGAGTGGCAAAAGGAATATCCTATGGTGGTTCCTGAGTCTACAAATGGTGAGTTACATGCACAATATGTATTATCTGAACTTAATAAAATCGCTAATGATGATGCCATCATTGTAACTGATGTTGGGCAACATCAAATGTGGTCAGCTCAATTCTTAACTCATAAAAAGCCACATACTATTGTTACCTCTGGTGGCGCTGGTACAATGGGCTATGGCTTGCCAGCGGCTATTGGTGCACAAGTAGGGGCACCTGAGAAACAAGTTATCCTCGTAGTTGGTGATGGCGGTTTCCAAATGACTTGTGAAGAGCTCATGATGGTTCGCCAGTACAATTTACCAATTAAATTGTGATCATCAATAATGGCTATCTTGGCATGGTTCGTCAATGGCAACAAATCTTTAATAATCGTCGCTATTCCTATGTAGATTTGGAACTGAGTCCAAACTTCTTGAAATTAGCTGATGCATTTGATTTGAAAGCAGCTCGTCTCGATACGGTAGAAGCTTTCAATAAAGATTTCCAATCTTATATTACCTCTGACGAAAGTATCGTCTTGGATTGTCGTGTTGAACGCGAAGACAATGTATTGCCGATGATTCCAGCAGGTGGCACTGTAAGCGGTATGATGGGTAAGAAAGGGGTGCTATAAATGGCTAAAGAACATCAAGTCTTAATCATTGCAAAAAATGCGCCAGGTATTGGTACACGTATTTTGGCACTCTTTAACCGCCGTGGTTTTAATGTTACAAAAATGACCTCTGGTATTACAAATCAGCCAGGTTATGCGCGTATTACCATTACTGTTGAAGCGGATGACCGCATCCTCGATCAAGTGCAAAAACAAATCTACAAGCTAATCGATGTTGTTAAGGTTAAAGTTTTTGACGATCATGATGTAGTCTGCCGTGAATTAATGCTTATCAAGGTGAAAGCAACAGCTACAACACGATCTCAAATTGTTCAAATTGCCGACGTATATCGCGGTAATGTACTAGATATTTCTCCTACTTCTATGATTATTGAGGTTATTGGCAGCGTAGAAAAATTACGCGGTTTCATCCAAATTATGGAAACCTATGGTATTCTTGAAATTGCCAAAACAGGTATCACTGCTATGAGCCGTGGAGAAAAAATGTAGGAGATGATAGTGTGGAGAATGAATTGCTCCATTATGAGAATATCTGCTTTCGACGCGATGGCAGATATATCTTAGATAATGTAAATTGGCATATAGAAAAAGGTGAAAACTGGGCTCTTTTAGGGCTTAATGGGGCTGGTAAATCGACGCTTCTCAGCATGATTCCAGCCTACCAAATTCCAACGACAGGCACCTTGCGTGTCTTCGGTCATGAATTTGGGAAATACGCATGGCCTAAGATTAAATCGAGATTAGGTTTTGTCAGCTCTGCTCTTGGGCAATTTCAATCTACCTTGGATAACAAGTCGTCGAGGACGTTGTTATATCCGGTGCTTTTAGTAGTATCGGTATATACCAAGATGTATCACCAGAGGTGCGAGAGCGGGGGATGCAATTATTTTATGAGTTTGGCCTAGGTCACTTAGAAGGTCATCGCTTTTATACATTGTCTGCTGGTGAACAGCGACGTGTATTGTTGGCGAGATCCATTATGGCGAATCCAGATTTACTGATCTTAGATGAGCCTTGCTCTGGTCTAGACCTGCCGGCGCGTGAAAGGTTTTTACGTACCGTATCTACGCTAGTAGAGGAGCAGAAGACACCAATTATTTATGTGTCACATCAAATTGAAGAGATACTACCAGCTATTACACATGTAGCTATTTTGCGAGAGGGCAAGATGGTACATGCGGGGACGAAACATACAGTATTAACCGATGAGAATCTATCTGATGTATTTGGAATTCCCGTGCAGGTTGTATGGAAGGATGATCGCCCTTGGGTGATTGTGCGGTAGTTATCAATTTTATTTATCAGAGGTCAAGAATTCGGCTTGCTGATACTAAATTAATGTACGCCACATCTTGCAAATTTTTGTTAGATTGTGTACAGTATAAATAGTCTATATTCTATTGAATATGTTTGGAGGTTGTCTAATATGGCAGGTAAAATTTTAGGTACTACAGTTTATTATGATGCAGATTGTAATTTGAGCAAATTGGAAGGCAAAAAAATTACAGTTTTAGGTTACGGTTCCCAAGGTCATGCTCATGCATTGAACTTGAAAGAAAATGGTATGGACGTAACAATCGGTCTTCGCGGTGGTTCTTCTAGCTGGAAAGTTGCTGAAGAAGCTGGTCTTACTGTAAAAGAAACTGCAGAAGCAGTTAAAGGCGCTGATATCGTTATGGTGTTGATTCCAGACGAATTACAAGCTGACGTTTATGCAAATGATATTGCTCCTAACTTAAAAGAAGGTGCATATTTAGCATTTGCTCATGGTTTCAACATTCACTTTGGCAAAATCGTTCCTCGTGAAGACGTAAACGTATTCATGGTAGCTCCTAAAGGCCCTGGTCATTTAGTTCGTCGTACATACCAAGAAGGCTCTGGCGTTCCTTGCTTGTACGCTGTAGAAAAAGATCCATCTGGCGACACTGAAGAAGTTGCATTGGCATGGGCATCCGGTATTGGTGGTGGCCGTTCCGGTATCTTAGAAACTAACTTCAAATCCGAAACTGAAACTGACCTCTTCGGTGAACAAGCTGTATTGTGCGGTGGCGTTACTGAATTGATCAAACTGGTTTCGAAGTATTAACTGAAGCTGGTTATGAACCTGTAAACGCTTACTTCGAGTGCTTACATGAAATGAAATTGATTGTAGACCTTATCTACGAAGGTGGCTTCCAAAAAATGCGCCACTCCATCTCCAACACTGCTGAATACGGCGACTACCATGCAGGTCCTCGCGTAATCACTGCAGATACTAAAAAAGCGATGGAACAAATATTGGCAGATATTCAATCTGGTAAATTTGCTGACGAATTCTTGGCAGATTCCAAAAACGGTCAAAAATTCCTTAAAGAACACCGTGAAGCAGCTGCTAACCATCCAATCGAACCAGTTGGTGCAGAACTTCGCAACTTGATGAGCTGGTTAAAATAAGAGATTGCATTAGTAATTTCTTAATAAGCATAGGCTTACTGAAAGCGACCCCATTTGGGGTTGCTTTTTTATTGAGTAATACAAGTACGTATGATATAGTTAACATAGAGTCAGTATAGTATATTTTGGTATAAGGAGAGATACTATGAGTTCTACAACTATTATTATCATCGTGGCGGTTGCAGTCATTTGGGCCATTTTGTTTGCCGTATTTATGAAGTTCAATAAAAAACGACAAGCCGGTGAACAACAATTTGTACAAGAGAATGCTAATAAAGCGATTCTTCATATTTATGGTAAATCTGTAAAGGTTGATGGTAAGGACCTTTCTACTATTGATCATAAAACTGGTCAATATGGTCAAGTCATTGTGGCATTAACACCAGGAGAACATACCATTGAATCCGTATATTACACGACGGATAATGTGGGTACTAAAACAAAGAATGTTGAAACACAGCCTGTTACCATCACAATTCCAGTACAAGCAGGTAATGAATATAATGCGGCTATGTATTTCTATTCCGCAGAACAACGTAAGGCCTATTATAAAGGTGACGTTGACGATGCCGTTTTAGAAGTTGAACTAGAATTAGAATCTGGTTTTACAGCGAATACTCATGCTTATATCATCGTGTACCGTGAATGTAAATAAATTAGTATAGTAACTGTTTAATAGAGCTATCATTGTGGTAGCTCTATTTTTTATAAATCGTTGTTGGTTATTATCATATTTATTTGTGATATAATAAAAAGATATATGAAAGGAGCATAATTATGGACTTCTATACCGTTTCCTATGTGGAAAGCCAAATTGCATCTAGTCATACATTAGGGTTCATTATCTTTGTAGTTGTTTTATTAGCCCTTCTCGGAGTAGGCATTCAAGTTTTGCGTAATGGTTTTACAAGCCGTTATCGTGATTTAACTGTTATATTATCCTTAATTATTGTATTTTTCTTAGGCTTAGAATATCAAGAATATGGTCGTATGAAGAATTACTCTGAAGATTCTTCTAGAATGGCTCAATTCTTGCATTCCTTTAGTGCAGACCGTGGTGTTGATGAAGGTCAATTAGCTGTTAATTCCTTAAAGGTACGTAATGGTATGATCTTAAAGGTTAGCGATGCATACTATGAGGTGCAATTTAATCCTGAATTTACTACCTATACAATCACTCGTGTGTATACAGTAAGCCCTACAGACCAAATTCATGATAAAGCGGATGTATTACCATAAGGAGGACCACATATGACAGAAGCTATGGCCGTCTATGGGATGGTCTTTGCCAAACTCGCCATCGGTCTCTTGGCGATTATTTTACAAATTAACTTAATGGGGAAGGGAAACTTAGCGCCAACCTCTGCTTTAGACCAATTACAAAACTATGTACTTGGTGGTATTATCGGTGCCATCATCTATAATGATGCGATTGGTATTTTACAATTTATGTTAGTTCTCATCTTATGGACTATTCTCGTAATGACGCTTAAATTCTTAAAAGGCAATCTAAGATTCTTTAAAACAATTCTAGATGGTCATCCTGTCATTGTCATTGAACGAGGTCATATTTTAACAGAAGAGTGTATGCGTTATGGTATTCAATCGGCTGAGTTAAAACTAAAACTTCGTACAGCCGGCGTTCAATATGTAGCAGATGTTAAGCGTGCCGTATTAGAGCAAAATGGTCAGCTTAGTGTTGTTCAGTTCGGTGAAGAAAATATTCGTTTTGATTTGATTAACGATGGTCAAATTAATCAATTTACTCTTGATGTAATTGAAAAAGATAGAGAATGGTTAGAACAAGAGGTACAAGCACAAGGATATTCCATTAAAGATATTTACATTGCGGAATACAGAGATGGTAAAGTCGTATTGTATCCGTATGAGAAAAAACATCGGCCTCAATTGGTAAAAACAATTAAAACAAAGACTACTCAGACAAAGGATACAATAAAATCTAAAATAAATGATATATAGCGTTGTTGAGCCCACTATTCATAGTGGGCTTATATAGAAAGGAAACCAGTGAATCGTAAAGATTTAATTGATCGATTACAAGAACTTTATAAAGACGAAGATAGTCGTGTAACTATTAATCCGCATGCTGACCAAAAGGTGGCTATCGTTTATCCCAATACGTATTTTGTAGGCATGAGTAATCTTGGTCTCCACATTATTTATGAGGAGATAAACTTGAGACCTAATAGCGTATGTGAGCGGATCTTCTTGCCTGAAAAAAAGGAATTAGATGCCTACGACAAGACTAAAACTCCGCTTATGAGTGTTGAAACACAACGACCTATGCATCAGTTTGATGTAGTGGCCTTTGATGTGACCTTTGAAATGGATTATTTCTATATTCCTCTTATGCTTCGTCATGGTCGGGTACCTGTTATGAGTGAAGACCGAACTGGCTTTGATCCTATCGTCATTGCCGGAGGACCTTGTGCGACATTTAATCCTGAACCCTTTGCGGACTTTATCGATGCTTTCATCATCGGTGAAGGGGAAGGTATCGTTACTGCCGTATTGGACCGAATTCGCTTGGGACGTGAGAATGGTGAAGGTAGAGAGGAAACGATTGCCGCACTAGCTCAAATTGATGGTGTATATGTACCTGTTTTATATACCCCTCAATATGACGATAAGGAACAATTCATTGGTTACGATATAGCAGATGGTGCCCCTAAAATTATACGACGCCATTTTGAACCTCTTACGAGCGGTGGTGAAACGGTAATTGCTACAAATTTCACCGAGTTTGGCGCCATGTATATCATTGAGGTAGCTCGAGGCTGTGGCCGCCATTGTCGATTCTGTATGGCTGGGTATTGTTTCCGCGTACCGCGTGTACGACCACTAGATATCTTGAAAGAAGGCGTCGATAGAGCAGAAAAGTTAGGGAAAAAGGTAGGGCCTTATGGGGGCGGCCATTTCCGATTATCCAGAGGTAGATGAGCTCGTAACCTATATTCGATCTAAGGATATGCGCTATTCTTGTGCGTCCTTGCGCGCCGATTCCTTGACACAAGCTGTTGTCGATGGATTGGCTGAAAGTGGACAAAAGACAATTACTATTGCACCAGAAACAGGTAGTGAACGATTACGTCGTGTCATCAACAAGGGGATTAGTGAAGAAAATCTCCGCACCGCTGCTCAGTTATCCGCTAAGTCTGGTATTCAACATATGAGGCTCTATATTATGATAGGACTTCCAACGGAAACGGATGAAGATATAGATGCTATCGTAGGACTGGCAGAACGTACACAAGCACACATGGCTGAGGTGGGCTGTAAAGGCCGATTAACACTTAGTATTAATCCATTTATCCCTAAACCATTCACGCCATTCCAATGGATGGCCATGGATCATCAAAAGAGTGTAGAAAAGAAATTACAATATATTAAGAAATCATTGCAAAAAAATCGTCGCATCGAGGTACTCGTTGAATCTCCAAAAGAGGCGTATATCCAAGGTGTATTAGCACGAGGGGACCGTCGTTTAGGCAAGGTACTCGCTGCATGTGCTCTAGATCGAGGTAGCAAATCCTTTAAATCTGAAATGAAGCGAGCTGGCCTCGACATGGATAATTGCAATTATCGGGAACGCAAGTTTGAGGATTATTTGCCTTGGTCTCATTTAGATATGGGTCTAAGAAATGGTTATTTAGAACAAGAATGGCAACGGGCCATTGATGAAGCGTATACACCTCCTTGCATGGAAGGGTGTAAGCGCTGTGGCGTGTGTAAATAGAGATGGAGTTGTAAGGAGTTATATTATGTGTATTGATGTATATGATATAAGACGAAAAGATAGTTTCCCCTGGTCTTATGAAACCCCACTTTGGTCAATTGGACTACCTATGATAATGGGTGTTACCTATCGAGAAGGAGGTGAATCTTTACCTCCATATGATACATTAAATCTCGCTTTTCACGTTGGGGATTATCCTGCAGATGTGCTTGAAAACCGCAGCATTGTAGCTGATCATTTAGGTGTATCGCCAGACCGCATTACCTGTGGCAATCAAGTGCATGGACTCAATGCGGTACGCATTACAGAAGATTTAATTGGTGCTGGCTCTATGAGTTCTGATACTGCTATTCCAGATTGTGATGCGATATATACGGATATTCCCAATGTACCATTATTCTTATTTACCGCTGATTGTGTACCAGTAGGCATTTACGATCTGTGCATCATGTGGTGGCTACCGTTCATGCAGGTTGGCGCGGTGTTATAGGCCATCTACCGGTTATCACCATAGAGGCGATGCAACGAGATTTTGGTACGCGATTTGAAGACTGTTATATCTACTTAGGTCCTAGTATTGGGCCTGAATCCTTTGAGGTCAATCAAGAGTTGGCAGATACTTTCACAAAAGAATGGCATAAAATAACCGATGCTGATAGCGATGAATTAGTGCGCTATATAATTCGAGAGGGTGCTTCGCAAGCGACACCACATGTTGATTTATGGCGATTTATCGAAGAAGATTTGTTGCAACGAGGTGTTTCAAAGGACCAAATCTGTATTGGTGGTACCGATAGTATGATCGATGAGAATTTTTTTTCCTATCGTCGTGAACATGGCAAAACAGGGCGTATGGCATTATTTGCCATGCTCAAAAAGCGGTAAAGATATACATTATTGGTTAAATATTATATAATATAAGTCTATAGGATATTTATTTATATGTAGATATATGGGAGGATCATATGATTGAAGAATCCCTGCACAATATTCAGCAACGCATGGCCGATGCTATGGCCAGCGTAGGGCGCACAGATACAGCATTACTGGTGGCGGTTACTAAAAATCATCCAGTATCAGCCGTAGAGGAAGTGGCTCGGCTTGGATGTACTCATGTAGGCGAAAATCGCGTGCAAGAGGCAAAAGAAAAACAAATGCTTTATAAAGGGCCTAAATTGGTATGGCATTTAATTGGCCATTTACAAGTTAATAAGGTTCGTCAAGCGGTACCGATGTTTGATTTGATTCATTCTGTAGATAGTAAAAAACTATTGGATGAAATTGAAAAGGTGGCTGCTAAGCATGATAAGGTACAAGATATATTGTTACAAGTCAATGTGGCTCGCGAGGCGAGCAAGTCGGGCATGTCCGTAGAGGAATTTCCAGAGGTGCGCGACTATGCTAAAACTTTGCCGCATGTGCGCGTTAGGGGATTAATGTGCATGGCTCCGTTCTTTGAGAATCCAGAGGAAGCGAGACCTATCTTTAGAGTGGCATATGTTTTGTATGAAGATATGAAAGGGTATTTTCCTGAAGGAGATATACAGTATTTGTCGATGGGGATGACACATGATTTCGAGGTGGCCTTACAAGAAGGGGCTAATATCGTACGTGTTGGCACGGCCATCTTTGGGGAACGCGTATATAACTAATAGGGTAAATATTACAGTGTGAGTATATTAGGAGGAACACCATGTCTATGGGAGAACAATGGCAAAAAATTAAAAACTTTATCGGAATTAGTAACGATGACCGTTATGATTATGATGATGAGTATGAATATGAAGATGATGAGGACTATGCAGAGGACGTGCCACCAGTAGCACCAACAGCAGCTGCATCTGAGTTCCATCCACGTAAGGTAGGAGGCACATCCACTATGACACAACGTCCAACAGCCATGAAAGTAGTTGTTATCGAACCTAAAGTATTCGAGGATTCTGAAAGCATCACCCATCAATTGCGTGACATGCGTCCTGTATTGATTAATTTTGAAAATACAGATCCTCACGAAGCAGCTCGCATCGTTGACTTTGTATCTGGTGCAACATTTGCATTAGATGGCAAATTGGAAAAGGTAGGCAAAGACATTTTCATGTGCGTACCTGTTAATGTATCTATTGATTATAATAATGAATCTGAAAGTGGAACAACTGAACAACAAGAATTTAACTGGCAAAATAAATAATCCGGTATAGAAAAAGTGGTGATATTATGTTGGGAAAAACAGTATGTATAGGCGTAGGATCCATGGGTGGTGCCCTTTTACGAGGCGCACTTTCACAAGGTATATTACGTAGAGATGATGTATCAATCGTAGTGCGTCGCCCTGAACATCGCGACGAATTAGTTGACGAATTGGGCGTTACAGGTTTTATAGAATTACCTGATATGGCGCAGTTTGACACGATTATCTTAGCTGTTAAACCACAGGTATTACCATCTGTATTGAGCCAATTAACGTCTGTGAAAGCGGGGTGCTACGGTTATTTCCGTGGCAGCTGGTGTAACATTAGATACCTTGCGCAAAGCATTACCAACCGCGGTGTTGTACCGTGCCATGCCGAATACTCCAGCATCTATTGGATGTGGTATGACTGCGTTGACTGCAGATAATGGAGCTGATACAATTCACGTGGAGGCTTTATTTAATGCGGTTGGTGAAGTAGCCGTTGTCAGTGAAGCCGACCTAGATCGATTAGGCGCTTTGTCTGGTGCCGGCCCAGGATATATGTTTGTCATTTTAGATGCCTTGGCTGATGCGGGAGTTCGCATTGGATTACCTCGTCAATTGGCGATTAAGGCGGCTGCCCAAACGATGTATGGGGCTGGTAAAATGGCATTAGAATCCGGCACACATCCTGCTATATTGCGCGATCAAGTGACTAGCCCTGGCGGCACTACAATTGCTGGCATTGGAGCTATGGAAAAAGGTGGCTTGCGCAGTGCCCTACAAGATGGGGTTGTTGCTTGTTTAGCTCGTTCCAATGAATTGGGGAAATAATGGCTGATACTAGTAAATTAATTCGATATTTTGAAGCAAGCGGTAGCGGTGAAGAAGCGCGCCGTATGCTTGATTTAGCAGAACAAGTAGTAAAGGGAAAACCATATCGCGTATGTGACTTTACAAGTCCTGCAGGACTTGTTATTGCGGATGCAATTAAGGCGGCTTATCCTGAATTACTCGTTCAATCCTATGGCGGCTATGAAGGGGCGGAACGTATTCGTATCGCCTTTGTAGATAGTCATTTTCAAGGTACAGTAGATATGGGTATCGTTCCCTTGAAGGTATCTTGGGATCCACGATTTAGATTGTTAAATCATCGTGATGTGCTTGGTTCTTTGATGGGGCTTGGCATTGATCGCTCGAAATTTGGCGATATTATCATGGGCCAAGGGGGCGCACAAATTCTCGTAGATAGCGCTGTAGCAGATTTTGTAGTGCAAAATTTTACAAAGATTGCTATGGTTGCCGTATCTGTAACTCCGATGGAGTTAGATGAGATAGCACCAAAAGAAGAAAAGATTAAAGAAGTGCGTACTACCGTTGCATCACTTCGATTGGATGCGGTAGCAAGCTCTGGCTTTAGCGTATCCCGTACCAAATTGGTGAGCGCTGTAAATGCCGGTTTATTGCAAGTAAATTGGCAACCTGCAAAGGGGCCATCCCAAGAGGTCAAAGAAGGGGACATCATATCTATGCGTGGTCGTGGCCGAATGAAGGTAGAGGCTATTACGGGCACATCCCGTAAGGGACGTATCGGCGTTTACCTTAAACGATTTATGTAAGCAAATAAGCAATCGGCTTGATTCATCAAGCCGATTTTTTATACCGCTTATGTATATCTATAGTTCCATATGTAGGTATACATAAGCGGTATCATCAATTATGCGAGGTTCATTATGATATCTCTAACATTACAAACTACAGCGAGTGATACCATTTTATTTGTAGGTGGTGGCACCGTGGCTGAACGACGTCTAGCATTATGCTTAGACGAGCCCTGTCAATGCATTGTCATTAGCCCCGTTATAACAGCTCAGATGAAAGCTTGGCATGAGGATAACAGATTTATTTGGCATAATATAGTGTTTAGCGATGACCATATAGACATTGTAAAACAATGTAAATTATTGTTTATCTGTACAGATAATAAAGCTGTTAATGATTATATCGAAGCTATAGCACGCAATAATGGCATACTAGTCAATCGTGCCGATAATGCTACAGCTTGTGATTTTACAGTACCATCAACAATCGATATGGGTGATTTGCATGTTGCGATTAGTGCTAATAATGGGGGACCACGTATTAATCGTCTTGTGAAACAAGATATGATGAATCGTTATAATATATTGCAAATTGCCATACCGAGACTTAAAATTATGAGGGAAGAGGTAAAGTTACTTATCCCTAGCGTAGAGGAGCGTAGCCGTTTTTGGCGTACTCATCTAGGCAAATCTGAATTTCAGGCTATTCTTAAGGGACAATGGCCTTTGATAGAGGAGAAACTACACCATGCAATTAGTGGTATTAGGACTAAATCATAGAAGTGCTGCCGTTGAGGTGCGTGAACGTTTCTCGTTTGAAAAAAACGAGGTAGAAAGCGCCTTAAATCGACTCTATGAATACGAAAAAATTTCAGAATGCGTCATTCTATCGACTTGCAATCGTACGGAAATTTATGCCGTATTAGAAGATGTACAATCTCCTAAAGCGTATATGCTCGATGTATTAAAGCATTTAAAACATGCCGATACAATTGATGAATCCGCATTTTTCTTCTATGAAGAGAAAGCGTGTATAGAACATCTATTCCGCGTATCTGCTAGCCTTGACTCCCTAGTGTTGGGGGAAGGTCAAATCCTTAGCCAATTGAAAGGTGCCTATATCGCTGCCTATAGTGCAGGCTTTACGGGAACCGTATTTAATATCTTGTTCCAACGCGCTATTGGTGTTGGTAAAAAGGTTCGGACCAATACAGGCATTGCAAATACACCTGTGTCTGTTAGTTACACGGCGGTTAACTTGGCGGAAGATAGCCTAGATAAACCACTTTCAGAAGCAACAGTCCTCATCTTAGGGGCTGGTACCATGAGTGAGTTAACAGCTACACACTTACAAGCAAAGGGCGTAAAAACCATATTCGTATCAAATCGAACTTTTACCAATGCGGAAGCCTTAGCGAAGAAATTTAATGGGCAAGCCATTAAATTAGATCACTATGTAGAACAAGCGGAACATGCAGATATCATCATTACATCGACGGGGGCACCGCATTATATTATTGGTGAAAAAGAGGCTAAAACGGATTGCCTCATTGCGTCATGGACGTCCCATCGTGATGATTGATATTGCAGTGCCTCGTGATATCGATCCTGTCGTTGCGGATATCGAAGGTGTGTACCTATTCAATATCGATGCTCTAGAAAGCGTTGTAGAAGAAAATAAACAACAACGCGAGGAAGAGGCGAAACGGGCTGAACCGATTATTCACGAAGCCATCGATGAAGTGTTAGAAAAGTTTAGTTATTTATCCGTACGCCCTATGATGGCGCTATTGACGGATAAGGCTGATCGTATTCGTCGCCGTGAATTACATCGAGCGCTGGCTAAATTGCCGGATATTTCCGATAAAGAGCGTCGCATCATTGATTCTATGAGTCGTATGATCGTTAGAAAAATGCTAAGAGAACCGATGATTCATTTCAATGAAATCGCAGGTACACAAGAAGAAGGTTTATATTGGGATTTATTCAAAGATATGTTTAATCTCGAGAAAGAAGGCTCGTAGTATGAGGAACCACATTAGAATTGGAACTCGAAAGAGTGCTCTCGCTTTATGGCAGTCAGAATATGTAAAAAGTGAATTGCAACGCTTATACCCTGGTATTACAGTGGAACTAGTCCATTTTAATACGAAAGGGGACCGTATTTTAGATAAGCCACTAGCGGAAGTAGGTGGCAAAGGTTTATTCACTGCTGAATTAGAGGCGGCTATGCATGCTGGTGATATCGATATCGCCGTTCATAGTTTAAAGGATATGCCTACGGAATTACCAGATGGCCTTACATTAGGTGCTATTTCAAAACGAGAAGTCCCTTTTGATGCTTTGGTAAGTCCTAAATACAAAACATTGGACCAATTGCCAGAAGGAGCGCGCATTGGTACCAGTAGTTTACGACGACAAGCACAACTATTGCATCGCCGTCCAGACCTACAAATCGAAGTCATCCGCGGCAATGTGCAAACCCGTCTTGGCAAGATTGAAACAGAAGGCCTCGATGGCGTCGTATTAGCACAAGCAGGCCTTAAACGGCTCGGTTTAGATGATAGAATCACACAAGTCTTTACGGCGGATGAAATGATTCCTGCTGTGGGGCAAGGTGCTTTGGCTATTGAATGTCGCAGTGACGATACTGAGATGTTAGAAATACTTTCAAAAATCGACGACGAACCAACACGCCTTGCTGTAGAAGGGGAACGTAGTTTCTTGAACCAACTTAATGGGGGTTGCCAAGTGCCGATGGGCGTATATGGAACCGTTGAAAAAGGGCAGCTCATATTGAAAGCACTCATTGCATCCTTAGATGGTAAAACTGTATATGAAGGAGAATTGTCTGGACCTGCTAAGAAAGGGGTTATGTTAGGCAAACCTTGCGAAAGCCTTATTTGAAGAAGGGGGCAAACACATTGTGGAAGCCCTTGTTAAGGAGGGAATCATAAAATGACAGGTTTAGTATATTTGATTGGCGCAGGCCCTGGAGATTCTAAATTAATCACTGTAAAAGGTAAGGAATGTATAGAACGCGCAGATGTTATCGTGTATGACTATTTAGCAGATGCTCATTTATTAGAATGGGCTCGTCCTGATGCTGAGTTAATCTATGCAGGTAAACAATGTAGAGAACATACTATGCACCAATGGGAAATCAACGAATTGTTGGTAGCAAAGGGCAAAGAGGGTAAAATCGTAGCCCGTTTAAAAGGTGGGGATCCCCTCGTATTTGGCCGTGGCGGTGAAGAGGCAATGGCCCTTCGTGAGGCCGGTGTTCCTTTTGAATTTGTACCTGGTGTTACATCGCCTATCGCAGCGCCTGCCTATGCTGGTATTCCTGTAACACAACGCGCTATGGCGACATCCTTTGCGGTTGTTACTGGTCATGAAGACCCAACAAAAGCGGTGTCTGGCATCCATTGGGAAGGTCTTGCCACAGCAGTGGATACCCTTTGCTTTGTTATGGGCGTAGGCAATTTACCTACGATTGCAGAAAAATTGATGGCTCATGGCCGTCCTGCCAATACGCCAGTGGCCCTCATTCGCTGGGGTACTAAACCTGTTCAAGAGGTGCTTGTTTCCACCCTAGAACATGTTGTAGAAGACGTGGAAAAGGCACAACTAAAAGCACCAGCCATCATCGTCGTAGGCGATGTTGTAAACTTGCGTGAACAATTGCAATGGTTCGATAACAAGCCTTTATTCGGCAAAACAATTGTAGTTACTCGTGCTCGCTCTCAAGCCAGCAAGTTCCGTGATATGCTCATGAATCAAGGAGCCAATGTTATCCAAGCAGCAGCTATTAAAACAGAGCCTGTAGAATTATTTGATGAAGATAAACGTTTATTACATGGCGTAGATCGCTATTCTTGTGTCGTATTCACATCCGCTGAAGGGGTACGCTACTTCTTTGATGCATTGTACGGAGAAGGTAAGGATGCACGCTCTTTAGGCTATGCTAAGGTATGTGCTATCGGCAGTGCCACAGCTAAGGCGTTGACTAACTATGGCATTACGCCGGATATTATCCCTGTAGATTATAAGGCTGAATCTGTTGTTGATGCATTGAAACAGCATGTAAAAGCTGGAGATACGGTGTTATTAATTCAACCTAAGAAGGCTCGTGAAGTGATTCCTCGTGAATTGCGTCACTTAGATATCGACGTAGATATCTTGCGCTTGTATGAAACACAACAAGATACATCTCAACAAGAGGCTTTGGTAGATGCATTGCAACATGGTCATGTCGACTATATTACATTTACTAGCTCCTCTACAGTTACCAATACATTGGAGTTATTGGGTGAGGATGCACTTTCACTATTAGAACATACAAAAATTGCATGTATCGGACCTATTACGGCCGCTACTGCTATGAGTGCAGGTTTAAAGGTAGATATCATTAGTCCTGTATATACGACAGAAGGCCTTGTAGACACAATCGTGAAAGACTGCGCTAACTAATATACTGTCATTATTAAACGGAAGAAGGAAATTTACTATGTACGATTTAACCTATCGTCCTCGCCGTTTGCGCACTTCTCCAGAAATGCGTGATTTAGTACGAGAAACAACATTAGATACAACTGATTTGATTTATCCATTATTCATCGTTCCTGGTGAAGGCATAAAAAAAGAAATCGACACATTGCCAGGACAATACCATTTATCTGTAGACGAAGCGGTAAAGGTGGCGCAAGAGGCTTATGACCTCGGTATTCGTGGTGTAGAAATCTTTGGCATCCCTACCTATAAGGATGAACAAGGTTCTTCCGCATGGGATATGGAACAACCGGTACAACAAGCGATTAAAGCCATCCGTGAAGCGGTGCCAAATCTATTGGTTATTGCAGACGTATGCTTATGCCAATATACCTCTACTGGTCACTGTGGCATGATTGACCACCACGAAATCTTGATGATGAAACATTGCCTCTATTATGCAAGGTTGCGGTTAGCCAAGCGCAAGCTGGTGCCCACATGGTGGCGCCATCTGATATGATGGATGGCCGTGTAGGTGCTATTCGTGAAGCTCTTGATGAAGCTGGTTTCACCAATGTATCTATCATGAGCTATGCTGCCAAATATGCATCTGCCTACTATGGTCCATTCCGTGGCGCCGTTAATTCAGCGCCTCAATTTGGGGACCGTAAATCCTATCAAATGGATCCGGCTAATCGCTTAGAAGCAATGCGTGAAATTGAACTCGATATCGCTGAAGGTACTGATATTATCATGATTAAACCGGCATTATGCTATTTAGATATCGTTCGCGAAGCCCGTGATCGTTATGAATTGCCATTGGCTGTCTATAATGTGTCTGGCGAATATGCAATGGTTAAAACGGCTGCAGCTGCTGGTCTTATCGATGAACAACGCCTTGTTATGGAAACGATGCTCTCCATGAAACGGGCTGGTGCTAAGATTATCATCACATACCATGCCCTTGATGTGGCACGTTGGCTTAAACAATAAGGAGTGACTATGTTACAACTAGGTAAATCAGAAAAAGCGTTTGATGAAGCAAAGCGATATATGCCAGGTGGCGTTAATAGCCCTGTTCGCTCCTATCGTAGCGTAGGCTCAAACCCTCCATTTATTAGCTCCGCTAGTGGCAGCCGCATCTATGATATCGATAACAACGAATACATAGACTATGTGTTGAGCTGGGGCCCTATGATTTTGGGCCATGCGAACCCTGAGGTCGTAGCTAGTCTACAAGAGGCTATTCCTCGTGGTACAAGCTATGGTGCGCCTACACTGTTAGAAACGGAATTGGCTAAGAAAATCCAAGCCTTCATGCCGTCTATGGAAATGGTCCGTCTCGTTAACTCTGGCACAGAGGCGACCATGAGCGCATTGCGCGTAGCTCGTGGGTATACGGGCCGCGATCGTATCGTTAAATTTGTTGGCTGTTATCATGGTCATAGTGATTCTCTATTGGTGAAAGCCGGCTCTGGCCTCGCTACATTTGGCGTACCAGATAGCCCAGGCGTACCAAAGGGTGTTGCAGAAAATACTATCACATTACCATACAATGACATTGATGCGGTTAAACAATTATTCGATGAAATGGGCGATACTATTGCTTGTATTATCGTAGAACCTGTTGCAGGCAATATGGGCTGTGTGCCTCCGGTAGAAGGATTCCTTGAAACCTTGCGTGACGTAACAAAGGCGCATGGTGCCCTATTAATCTTTGACGAAGTTATGTGTGGATTCCGGGCTAGCAGCGGTGGTGCACAAAAACTATACAATATTAAACCCGATTTGACTTGCCTTGGTAAAATCGTTGGCGGTGGTATGCCTCTCGCTGTATTTGGCGGTTCTAGCAAAATCATGAGCGAAGTAGCACCATCCGGTCCTATTTACCAAGCCGGTACTTTGAGTGGTAATCCCGTGGCTGTAACGGCAGGCCTTGCTACATTATCTATGTTGCAACGAGACCCAACCATCTTTAAACAAGTGGAAGATAGCACAAAAGCATTGTGTAATGGCCTTGAAGAATTGGCTAAGAAATACAATGTGCCAGCGGTGGTGCAACGTGTGGGTTCTATGTTTACCTTGTTCTTTACAGATAAATCGGTTCACAATTTTGATGACGCTAGTGCATGCAATGCGGACCATTTCAAGACATTCTTCCATCATAACTTGAGCCATGGTATTTACTATGCGCCAAGTCCATTTGAAAGCAACTTCGTATCCATGTGTCATAAGGGCGCAGAAATCGATAAAACATTGGCTGTTGCAGAAGAAGCTTTCAAAATGATCAGTGAAACACTGTAATATTCTTTTGACGTAATCGATGTAGGTGATGAACATGCAATTTTACAAGAACTTAAAACGGGCTCGTGTACGCATGGGAAAGAGCCAAATCGAAGTCGCCAAGGCTGTAGGTATTAGTAATGCAGCATTGTCTAATTACGAGACTGGCTATAGAGAACCAGACCTCGATACGCTATGTGCGCTAGCTCGCTACTATGAGCTGACCTTAGATGAACTCGTGAATGTTAATAATGAACAGCAAGAACGCATTTTTGACATTAGCACCGTTGTGAAGGATACACATATTAAGTTCAAAGGGGACTTGTATGAATTAAAAGCATCGCAAAAGAAGGTTCTTTTGCGAGAATTAGATACAGTGTTTGAAAAATTTCAACGATCTCGTATAACATCCATCAAAGAAGGTACCTTACATCGCCATCCTCATATCAATCGGGGCGGGCTGTTGGGGGCAAACCTTGCAGTGAGTCGCGGGAAAAAATGATAAGTTTTGATTGTATGACAAACGAACCTGATCCTGAGTTTCCATTAGGAAGTCGCTAATTAAATAAAGTTTGATAGCATTAAAGCTATTATATCCAAACATATACTATTTAGTTTGGATATAATAGCTTTTTTTATTTATGTTACGTATATTGTTTTTGTAAAACATACAGTTTACAATTTAATTAAGAATAAGTTAATATATTTTTTTAGTTTAATCTGGTTGTGATTGAGATATTTCGACAAAAGCATAATAGGGCTATTGTTAAGTTTTTATTGTTTAGCTTGATAGAGAGTTTATATGAAAAAAAGTTCAAAAATTCTATGCAATGATTATTCTTATTGTAGTTCTTTTAGTGATGATTGGTTATTATTTGCATAATAATCAGTCCAAAAGAATTGATATGGATTTACAAAGGGAGTTTAGTACGATTAGATTCTCATGTTTTTAACTGTTTATAATGTGAAAAAAATTTTTAATGATTATGAGACTATTGATCTTCATTCCATTGCTAAAAAAATTCGATTCAGCTATAAGGTATGTTGCTTATAATAATGAGGCTCTATACTTGTTGTTAGAAGAGAAGAATCATACTTGGAGCATTTTACGTATTACTAATAATACTATGGATTTATATGCGTTACCTATAATTGAAAAATGATGCGAAACGATATCAGATTGTGTTGGATAAAAGATAACATATTAGTAATTATGAACCAAAAAAAATATCAATCAGAAAGAGAAAAGTTTGCATTTCAATTAGTTAGTCAAGAGTTTTTCATATAAAAAAATCAGTTTATATTCTCACCATCTTTATATGGATATGTTTATATGGATAGTTCTAATGTTGTAAGAAATCTTCAAAAATACTGTTAATCTTATCTCTTTAGATTCATATTCGACATATAATGGCATTATTAACAGTTCATATCTTGTATTAACTAGAATGCCTGAGAAGAAAAGATTTGGAGAAATATATGATTTAAATACTGGTGAATATCGAAAACTGACTAAAGGTCCATTATATAACTTTGGGAGTGTTGGTGATGTTGTGTTGTTGGAAATAGAGTCAGATAATGGAGAACCTGACTTTTTTGCTCCTAATTTATTAGTTAATCCTAGTCGATATAGCAATCATATTACAGATTATGAACCTTTCTTTTATGATGTAAAAAAAGATGTGATTATAAAGCTTCCAGAAGGTATATATACTCGTGCTTTAGATCAGTCAATAACTTATCAGTCAGAAGAATTTAATAGAGAGGCGTTACAACAATTAAAATTGTTGTGTGAAAGTAGTCATAATTAGTAGATTGAAGAATTGATATTTTCGTACTATTAAAAGCAAGCTTTATATTTGATTAACTAATTTGAGTAAGATTATATGAACAAGTAAAGATTTTTGCTTTTGCAAGACTCTAAAAAAATATTACGTCATATGGAGTAATCATGGAAATATATAAGAATCTAAAGTCTAAGTTTAATCAATTGTTTTTTTAGAGTTCGTTTGATACTAATCGTACATTAGAGAAGCATTGTAAATATTTCGAGTGTTTATAATGAGAAGATGGAGTCTAATAAAATATATGCATATAGATTTATTAAAAGAAATTGGTCCCCAATTATTAAAAATATCTGCTTAGTGGCATTGCTGCAGCCTTTATACTAATCGTAATTATCGGCATCACTACTCGATATTATCATTATAATGACAACTCTTTTGCATTAATTAAATATGGATATTCTCTTTACAAAGAGGATTTGATTGATGAGATAAACTGGACTCGCGTTGGTGATAAGTTTATGGTGAAGAATTCTGACTATATGGACTTTAAGGCAAAGTATAATCAGAGTAAATTTTTTTAGATTATATAGATGATAATAAGGACAAAATTAGGGAAGGTCTTAATACCAATAGCATTAGAGTCCAGTTGAAAGAAGACTTTATACGAATTAAATATAAAATGGTGGATTGATAAAGATGGTTTTCGATAGGGTTGTTATTAATAAATTAAAAAAATAATTATATTTGTAGTAGGAATAATCATAGGCTCATTTAGTGGTGCTCTTGTATTAGAGAAAATAGATAATACATTGGAATCCATTTATTCTGGTAGACAAGCTCTTATTTGGAATGAATATAAAAGTTTTGATCATCGTGAGCATTTTTACTATCAATGCCATCTATCCTTTTTAAATATGAAATTGGTAGTGTTAGACCTTATTTTTATTGTTGATGCAGTAAGTCATAGTAATATGGATACAATAGAAAAAAATCTTTAGCTTTTAGATGGATGGAAGCAAATAGAGGCTAATACATTTCAAAAAAAGAAACTAGTGGAGAAGTATTAAAATTATCTGTAAAACCTATTAACATGAATGAATTTATGATTGTATATTATTACTAACTTTTACAAATAGAATTCATACTATTAGCTATGCGGTAATCGTAATAATTAATGAATAGTTATATAGATAAAGTTATTTAGAAATGTATTAGTGGACTTAGGAGTTGTTATGAATGCTGGGCGTATCTTATGTAGTATTTTACTTGGTATGTATGCAATATATATTATACGGAATAATACAATAACTATTGCAAGCGCAAATACTAAGAGAAGTCTTCTTCTTACGATGATACAATTAGGTCAATTATTGATGCTTGAATTAATGGTTATTTTTGGTGGGGGGATTTTACATAGTTTTTCTATTTTTTCGTTAATACTTGCGGTTCTTCTTTGGGGTGAAATGTTTGCACTAAAGCAAAATCTCAATGAATATTTTATGTGCAAGGAAGGAAAAAGCTATGGCATTAGTATTATAGGAATAGGTCGAATTGCTGTGTCTGTAGTGCAGAGCATTTTACTAATCTTATTAGCGATTTTTGGTTGGTAAAATTTCTTCCGTATAGGGGGCTTAATTTAATTTATCTTTTGGCCGTTATAGGGATTTATAAAAAGATGATACATTACCATATACAGAGTACTTTAGTTTAAGGTATTTTTTAGTTTAATCTTGTTGTGATTGAGATATTTCGACAAAAAATAACGTGGTTATTGTTAAGTTTTATTATTTAGCTTGGTAGAGAGTTTATATGAAAAAAAAGCTTTATATTTTTTTATAGTGATAGCTATTGTAAGTCTTGGTATAGCTATATATCATCATTATCATCAAGTGGCCCATAATAATATAGTTGTTTCCACACAGTCTCATGAATTAGTAGACACCTCAATTGATGAATCGATTTCTAATCGAATTTTAGCAGTATATCCCCACTGAATCTTACTATTACTATTTAGGCTACGATGGAATTGGTCGCTATGATATTAAAAATCATATTTTTAGATGTATTAGAGTTCGAGGTTTATGGTGATGAGAGTGGTCCTTTTAAAACCTATTATCCTAAATCTAAGATAGTTGTTAATAGGAAGAATAAACTATCTGATTTTTTTCTAAAAGAAGATTTAGATACATTTTAAAAAAATGTTAATGAATTCTGAGCATGGTGCACAATACTTTAATAAACGATGGTACCGTTCTGGCTATGAAGCCACTTTTTTGGATTTAGATAATCATCTTATTATTACGAATGATGTGCGAGGTGTAAAAGATACACCTACCAAAAATTTTTAATATTTAATGTGAGTGGCTTTTATTATCATTGATAAAGAAACCAATGATATGCAAGTTTATTTTGATGAAAGTATTGCGGGTAAAAAAGCTAGAGATTCAGCTGTTTCAATCTTAAAACATGTTTATGGAGAACATCTGATAATTCTAAATAGTATAGATCAAGTTGAAGAAGATGAGAGAAATATTTTATTACAATTAAGAGATCAATACATTAGTAAAAAATAATTTGCGTGAACGTAGTTAGTAATAAGATTAAATTTAGATTTGATGATAATTATAGAGGTCTTTTAGGGGATAGATGAATCCGCTTGGTGTAGAATGGCAACAAAGTGAGTGCTATCGCAACAATTAATGCATATGTAGAATTCCAAATGGAAGTAGAGGTCAATAAGTAGATGTGGAAAAAGAGATTACTGATAATTAGTATATTAGGAAATATTTTTTCTCTGTTTTTTTAATTGGGGTCTATTTTTTTAGTGAATTCTTGGTTTTTTTCATGCTGAATTAGGGAGTACGGTTGGTATAAAGCCTGATTATCTGATTCAGTTAAATAATGAAGGCGTTTTTGTATGACTATAGACAAATGATAAGAATTGCCTCTGGTATAAGGTCATACAAATTGATAAACTCCTTAGAATCAGATAATTATCATATATACAAATCAATTTATAATCATCAGATTTTTATTGGTCAAGTTGATCAAATTCATCAAAAAAATATTATTTATGATGGGTATTTAGATCACTATATATTTGTAAATCTTAAATTTAATATGGATGAAAAAAACAATATGATGATTTTTATTGGAAGAATAAAGATAATAGATAGTTATGAGAAATGTTCCTATAAGATATCGCAAGTTAATTGAAAATGGCAACTGGGAACATCTTTAATTCATTTTTAACTGGCATAGGTATATTGAATTAGGCCCTAGAATTATGTTTAAGAAATTTAGTAGCTAATGGGCAATTCTGCGCTTGGGTAGAGAATAAGCCTCTGCTTATGAAAAAAAGCTAAAAAAAGATTTTTTTGTTTCGTAATAACTATATTGGTTATATTTCAACTGAAAAATTATTTTTTTAATGTTATAGATGATAATTAAAATTAGACTTGGGTTGGTGAGTATGACTAGAAGTTATTTTTAAATTGAATAGGGATTCCATTTGCAGTTAAACTTTATATTGGATTTGTCTTATTGGTATTTCTATTAATGGGAATTACGTATTTACATGCGTATATTAAAAAGGCCAGAGCAAATGCAAAGTCTTCAATTGTATGAGCAAAAATTAGAAACCATATCCTCGAATAAAAGTAAATGAAGAGTATTATGTATCCGGTAGAGCATCTCAAAAATAATAATCTTGAAATTACATATGCCTCTATTACAATTGATGATATTAAAGGGATACTTTCAAAACAAAATATAGGATGGAATGAAATAAGTAAAGAAATCGTATAGTTGGATATGACTATGATACTAACGTTTATATCGAGTTATTTAAAGAAGTAGGTTCTAATAGGGTGATTTTAATATTACAAAGAAGAAATTGACATTATAGGTAATATAGAGGAGTTTTAGGGATGAAATTAAAAATAGATTTAGGGAAGAAATCCAAAACAATTTACTCTGTTTTTTGGTACTTATTTTTAGGCTGTTCTTTCGTATGGCTAATTTGTGGATTAGGCTACAATTTTTTTATAATGATAAAGTTGAGCAGTCTAGAGTAGAACTTACACAAGCTTTAAATACATATTTTTCCTCGAGAACAATATCTGAATGCTAGTGAAGTACATGAGTCGAACAGAAGAACTCTTTTATCAAAAGGCGTAGCAATAGAAATAAGAAAAGATTCACTACATAAAGATATAAAATCAATAAAACCTATAAGTGGGAATTGGACGTTAGTTGACCAAGCTAAGACACGTTATGTATATGAAAATGAATCATATAGAGTATATGTATCAGAGAATCCAATAAATGATGGCTATACTGTAGTGTTAGCACGTAATAATTGGTTAGAACTATTGCATTTATAATTACTTGTTTTCATTCTAATATGTTCTTTTAGCTTTATGGTTACATTGATCTCGGACTTCTTAGAATCAAGAATATCGATCTTCCGGAAAAACTTCGCAGGTCACCTAAAAAAACACAGGTTCATAAAAACAAGAGAATTCTCGGTCGGAGCATTGAGGAGCGACCGGCATCTATAAATGACCGTAAGGAGTTTGGACATTGGGAAGCAGATCTTGTTATCGGCTCAAAAAATAATACCGACGATGCCCTACTGACCATGATTGAGAGAAAGACCAGGGAGTACTGGATGATTCGCATCCCCGGTCGTGACCCGAACGGCGTCATGAATGCTCTGTCAATAATTCATTCTCAATTTGAGGAACACTGGGATGATGTCTTTAAGACAATCACCACAGACAATGGTTCCGAGTTTTCGACACTGTCTGATTTAGAGACTCTGAGTAAAACACTGGTCTATTTTGCCCATCCCTACACATCCTGCGAGAAAGGATCTGTGGAGCGCCATAACGGATTAATTCGCAGGTTTATTCCAAAAGGAAAACGAATCGACAGTTATTCCGATGAGCAGATAGCTCAGGTCGAACTGATTAAATATAGAATAATAACAATTAAATTATTTATCACAACTAGTGATAGTTGTTATACTGAGGAGCTGTTTCTACGGCTCCTTTTTTTATTATTTTTATCTATATCGAATAATTCCTATTAAAATTACCAGAATTTTACGATTTTAAGAGTGTTTTATGATAAAATAAAAGGTATGAATACTTCAACAACTCGGTCTATTACCTACAATGGTGACACAATTGAATATGAGTTAACAATCAAGCGTGTAAAGAACATAAACATGCGTGTGCACAAGGATGGTAGTGTCCATGTTTCGGCGAATGCTTATGTGCCAGATCATCGAATCGATGCGTTTGTTATTGAAAATATACCCTTTATTGAGAAGGCTCGTTTTAAATTAGAAGCATTAACGGCACAACGGATAGAGGCATTACAATATGTAACGGGTGAAACCGTATCTATTTTGGGCATGCCTGTTTCGCTAGAGGTGCTAGAAACATCTGGCAAACCGCATATTAAGTTTGATGGGTTCTAATCGCATGGTGATGTTCGTTAAATCTGATTACACCTATGAAGACAAGCATAAATTAATGCAAACCTTTTGGCGCCAGCTAGGGGAAAAGGTGTTTACCCATTGGGCGAAGGTCGTGTATCAACGCTTTCACCAACAACATATTGATGTGCCCATGCCAACGGTAAAGCAACAGCGCATGAAGAGTCGTTGGGGGTCTTGTACACCATCAAAGCAGCTCATTAAGATGAATATGCGTTTAATAGAAGGGCCTCAGGCCTATATTGAGTACGTTATGGTCCATGAGTTTGCCCATTTTAAATACTTGGATCATTCCAAGAACTTTCACAATTTAGTGGCCCAATTTTTACCAGATTGGAAAGCCCGTAAGAAATCATTAAATATCTATTTGCACATAGACCGTAAGGAGGTGTACCATGAAGCCATTTGTACATTTACATAGTCATACGGAATTTAGTTTATTGGACGGCATCAGTCGTTTGCCGGATATGGTGCGCCGCGCGAAGGAATTGGAACAACCCGCCCTTGCCATTACGGACCATGGCAATATGTATGCAGCCATCTATTTTTATAAAGAATGTGTAGCACAAGGCATTAAACCAATTATTGGATGTGAAGTGTATGTCACAGAAGGTAGCCGCCTTGATAAACCAGAAGGGCGCAGCCGTGAGCGATTAAAACATCTTATTTTGCTAGCCGAAACGATGGAAGGCTATCGAAACCTTGTTAAAATCGTATCGAAAGCTTCTACGGAAGGTTTTAATTATAAGCCACGTGCTGACCATGATTTGTTGCGTCAATACAGCAAGGGCATTATTGCTCTTAGTGCGTGTATTCAAGGGGGAAGTGCCTCAATATATTCTGCAAGATAATATGGACGGGGCCCGCCGAGCTGTTGAGTGGTACATTGAAACCTTCGGTAAAGATAATTTCTTTTTAGAAATTCAAAATCACGGTTTACCTGAAGAGTTACGTGCTCAGCAAGTGCTATGCCAATTAGCTGACGAATATGGCCTAGGCATCGTAGCATCCAATGATTTCCACTATGTTATGAAAGACGACGCTGATGCTCAGGATATCCGCGTTTGTATTCAAACGGGCCGACGTCGCGCCGAAGTAGATCGTTTGAAATTCCCTAATGATGAGTTCTATCTCAATCTGGGGACGAGATGGCGGAGCTCTTTGGACACATCCCTGGGGCCTTAGAAAATACAGTAAAGATTGCAGACCGATGCAATGTAGAATTTAATTTTGATGAACACCATTTGCCGCACTTTGATGTGCCTGAGGGCGAAACGTCTAAGACTTATTTACGCAAGGTCTGTGAACGAGAAATACCTCGCTTATATGGTGATACATCTGATGAGCTTAAAAAGCGTCTCGACTACGAACTCGATGTTATCGGGACGATGGGCTTTGAAGACTATTTCCTCATCGTATGGGACTATGTGCGTTACGCGCGAGAACACGATATCCTTGTAGGCCCAGGTCGTGGTTCTGCAGCTGGTTCTGTAGTAGCTTATTTATTAGGTATCACAGGCCTTGACCCATTACAATACGATTTGCTTTTTGAACGATTCCTTAATCCAGAACGGGTAAGCATGCCTGATATTGATATCGACTTCTGCTATGAAAAGCGGGGCGAAGCCATCGACTATGTAACGCGAAAATATGGACAGGCTCGCGTGTCTCAAATCATCACCTTTGGTACAGAAGCGGCCCGCGCCGTTATTCGTGACGTAGGTCGTGTGCTCGATTTACCATTAGCTGAGGTCAACCGTATTGCGAAGATGATTCCTAATGAATTGGGCATCACCTTAGAAAAGGCTTTAAAGGGTAAAGATTTAAAAGCCTTATATGATACAGACCCTAATGTAAAAGAGTTATTTGATTTTGGCCAAAAGCTAGAGGGCATTGCACGTAATTCGTCTACCCATGCGGCGGGCGTTGTAATTTCCGCAGACCCTCTAGATGACCATGTGCCTGTACAAAACTCTAATGAAGAAGGCTTTGTCACTCAATATGATAAGGATAATATCGAGGAATTAGGCCTGTTAAAGATGGACTTTTTGGGCCTCCGTACATTAACCGTTATGGGGGATGCCCTTAAACTCATCAAGGCAAACCGCGGTATTGACCTCGATTTAGATGCCATCCCATTAGATGATAAAGAGGCTTGTGAGCTCCTTACCAAGGGCGATACATCCGGTGTATTCCAGCTTGAATCCGATGGGATTACCAAGCTCGTTATGGATTTGAAACCTGAGCATTTGAGGATTTAATCCCTCTCGTTGCACTCTATCGTCCAGGTCCTTTGGGGTCTGGCATGGTGGCGGATTTTATTGACCGCCGTCATGGTAAGAAAGAGGTGACCTATTTACATCCGATTTTGGAACCTATTTTGAAAGATACGTTCGGCGTTATTCTCTACCAAGAACAGGTTATGCAAATTGCGTCTGCCATGGGTGGGTTTTCTCTTGGCCAAGCGGATTTAATGCGTCGTGCAATGGGTAAGAAAAAGGAATCCGTCCTCAAGGCGCAACGGGAATCCTTTATACAAGGTTCTATCAATAATGGCATCGAAGAGTCCATTGCAAATGAAGTATTTGACTTGCTCGTTTACTTTGCCGGCTATGGCTTTAATAAATCCCATAGTGCGGCCTATGCGTATATTGCGTACCAAACAGCGTATCTTAAGGCGCATTATTTTCCAGAATTTATGGCCGCTACCATGACAAGCTTTATGCAAAATATGGATAAGCTCACATACTATATCAATGCTTGTAAAAAACACAATGTGCAGGTCCTCGGTCCCGATGTGAACCATTCCTTACGTAGCTTTGCTGTACAAGGTGATGCCATTCGCTTTGGCCTTGGGGGCATCAAGAACGTAGGGGACAATGCTATCGATCGACTCATCGCTGAACGTGAGGCTAATGGTCTCTATACGAGCATTACCGATTTTTGTCGTCGCGTAGATAGCAAGGTTGTGAATAAACGTTTGCTTGAAAGCTTAATTCGCTGCGGTGCTATGGACGGATTTGAGGAAAACCGCAATCAGTTATTGCACATGTATGAAAGTGCACAGGCTGTAGGGGCTAAGCAGCAAAAGGATGCTGCCATGGGGACTATGAGTCTCTTTGGTGAAAGCACGGATGACGTCGATATGATTCCGGTACCGAATTTACCTGATTTATCGGAAGATGATAAATTGAAGGATGAAAAGGATTACACAGGGTTTTATATTACAGGCCATCCATTGCAAGGCTATAACAAGGAACTGAAAGGCCTCTTTGAATTAGGGCAACTTCTTGAAAACCCAGAGCGTTTTGATGGTCAAACGATTACCTTTGGCGGTCTCATTGCTGAAAGAGGGGATAGACCTACAAAACGGGGCGATGTCATGAGTATTCTTCGCATCGAAGATTACTCTGGTTCGGCTCAAGTGGTGGCATTTCCGAAGGTATTTGCTCAGAGCCAACAATTTTTGGCTGTTGATATGGTCGTTAAGGTGCGAGGCCGCGTTGATGCGGATGAAAAGGGTGTACAGATTATTGCGGACCGCATTGCACCGCTAAAGGTGAATTATAACAATGCACGACAAATCGCCATCCATATTCGAGGTGCCTATGATACGCCAGAGAATAGCAATGCGTTGAAGGAAATACTTTCACAAGCAGAAGGGCAAGTACCGACAGCATTATATTTACACAAACAACGAAAACGAATTAATTTATCACCTCAATTATGCTTTGCACCTACAGATGAAATCATCGCACGCATTGAAGCCGTTTTGGGCGAAGGTGCCGTAGAGGTACAATAGGGTGTGCGTAGATAGGGCATATGCAATAGATTTATATCGAAAGATGTAAATTTGGTATTGGTCAAAGCTCAATGGGGACAGGTATAATTAAATTTGTAGACATATTAAATAAAATCCCTTTAGGAGGATATATGAAACGTACAAAAATCGTATGTACCGTAGGTCCAGGCACGGATAAATTCAGTATTTTAGAAGATATGATGCGCGCTGGCATGAATGTGGCTCGTTTTAACTTCTCTCATGGTTCGCATGAAGAGCAAGCGGAGCGCATGCAAATGGTGCGTGATGCAGCGATAATTGTCAACAAACCAATCGCATTATTGCTGGATACAAAAGGCCCTGAGGTTCGTCTGGGACTGTTTAAAGAAGGTAAGGTGTTCCTCGAAGCGGGGCAACAATTTACATTGACTACGGATGATGTAGAAGGCACGTCAGAGATTAGTACTGTAAACCATAAAGGTTTAGTAGGCGATGTGCACGTTGGCGATACAGTTCTCTTAGCTGATGGCCTTGTTAGATTGACCATCGATGCTATTGAAGGTAATAAGATTATTACGACTGTTCAAAACAGCGGTGAAATTGGAAATCGCAAACGCGTGGCTGTGCCAGGCGTAGCGCTTAGCTTGCCACCTGTATCCGAGCAAGACGAATTAGATTTGCGCTTTGGCTGTCAACAAGGCGTGGACTTTGTGGCCGCATCCTTTATGCAACGCGCTAAGGACGTGGTGGCCATTCGTCGCATCTTGGAATCTGAACAAAAGGATATTAAGATTATCGCCAAAATTGAAAATGCAGAAGGGGTTAATAATATTGATGAAATCCTCGATGTAGCGGATGGTCTTATGATTGCTCGTGGTGATTTGGGCGTAGAAATTCCTGCCGAAGAAGTACCGGTATTGCAAAAGATGATGATTGAAAAATGTAATCGTCTTGGTAAACCTGTTATTACGGCTACGCAAATGTTGGAATCTATGATTCAAAACCCTCGTCCAACTCGTGCCGAAGCGAGTGACGTGGCCAAATGCGATCTTAGATGGCACCGATGCTATTATGTTGTCTGGCGAGACGGCTAATGGTTCATACCCTGTAGAAGCTGTTACGACCATGACACGTATTGCAGAGGTAACGGAGCAATCCGTCATTTATGATCATAAGAGTAGAACGCAGGAAAGCGATGATGTGACGACTACTGATGCGGTATGTCTTGCTAGCGTTCGCGTTGCTAGTGATCTAGGGGCGGCAGCTATTTTGACATGTACCGAATCTGGTCATACTGCGATTAGTGTGGCTCGTCACCGTCCAGATTGCAAAATTATCGCTATTACACCACATGATGAAACGATTCGCCGCATGCAATTGTGCTGGGGTGTTGAGGCTATCAAGGGGCGTGAAAATATCAATTCTGATGAAATGGTAAAACAAGCGATTACCGGTGCTCTTGGAGCAAATGCCATCAACTCTGGTGATCTAGTTGTCGTTACGGCCGGTGTACCATCTGGCTCTACAGGGACTACAAACATGATTCGTGTCCATATTGCAGGCAAGGTATTGTTGTCTGGCAATGGTATTTTGCGTAAATCCGCTACGGGTCGCGTATTTATTGCGGCTAATCATAAGAATGATTATGAAAGCTTCCAATCCGGCGATATTCTCGTAGTAGGGACTATGGAACCAGAATTGATGAATATTGCTAAACGCGCTGGCGGTATCATTTCTGTTGAAGATGGATACACATCGGATAGCGCTATAGCGGGGATTACTTATGGTATTCCAGTTATCTTAGGTGCTAAAGATGCTCATGACGTATTGCTTGAAGGTGCAGAAGTAACCATTGATGGGGAACGAGGCAAGGTCTTTGCAGGCATTGCAAATGCAAGATAATTTAGTGGCCGTATTAGATATAGTAATATAATAAACCTTCAATACAGGCGTTAAATAATAGAAAATCTAGCCATCATAGATTAGATTGGTTAATTAGAAGAAGGAGTACGACTATGGATGATAAAGAATGGCGTACCTTTGTAACTGTTGTGGATGAAGGTAATATAACAAAGGCTGCTGAAAAACTATTTGTTTCGCAGCCGGCTTTGAGCTATCGACTGCGTCATTTAGAGGATAGCGTAGGGTACTCCTTGCTGCTTCGTACCACAGAAGGTATTACATTAACACCGCAAGGCGAGATTTACTATGACTATTGTAAACGTATGTTGCATGATAGAGAATCTTTAGAACATGCGTTAATATCCTCTACTGGTAAGATTCAAGGTACCTTGAAGATTGCATCATCCATCAATTTTGCGGACTATGAATTGCCGCAATTATTGCAGTCCTTTAGAGAGCAATATCCAGATGTGCACATACAGGTGAAAACAGCTTTTAGTCATCAGGTAGTGAAGATGTTTAATACTGGTGACTGTATGGTTGCCTTTGCGCGCGGCGGCTATGAAGTATCCGGTACCTCGGAATTACTATTAGAAGAACCATATTGCTTGGTATACAAAGAGCTAGTACCACCAGAATCGTTAGAAAAAGTACCTTTCATTAGGTACCAAACAGATGCATCGGTTTCAAATATTATTGAAAATTGGTGTGCCGAGCATTTTGAAGAACCACCTATTGTGGCCATGGACGTCAATTCTATGAGTACGTGCCGTCACTTTGTGCGGGCCGGTCTTGGGTGGTCTATTTTGACCTATATGGGACTTGGATCCTGTAAGGATAAAGACATTTATGTAAGTCCATTGCGCAGTAAGGACGGCAATTATATTACGCGCGATACCAATATGGTGTACGCCAAAGATGCTACTAATCTGATTGCGGTAAAAACATTTATAGAATATGTACGTAATTACTATAAAGTACATACCGTAGTGGATGATAGTATTTTTAGAGAATATAAAGCATAATCTGTTATGCTATTTCTGTATTGGTAAATTTTAATATAATGAGCCATACTATAGATGTATGAGTACGTAAAGCATGTAAGTGCATGTATATATCCATTTTGGGTGTATGCATGCACTTTTTTCATTTTACTAGGCAAAACTATGCTAAAAATGCATAAAAGATATGAATAGTAGGTATAAAAGTTTTTATGGCCCCTATAAAGGTAATCTATTTTTCATTATAATTTTGAGCAATTATAATGAGTGTAGACAATAACTCCTAGAGTTCAATAGATGATAGTCGCGTATCACGAATTTCTGGGGTAGTGTTAGGATGATTACATGCCTATGTTTTTAAGAAAGGAAGAAACATGGAAAAATTCTTAAAACTAGCACTTATTGTGCTAATCCCTGTTGTCCTCTGGTTTACAACTCCACCAGATGGGCTCACTGATACGGCGTGGCGCCTTCTAGGCTTCTACATTGCAGGTATCGTAGGTTTGATTTTAAAACCATACCCAATTCAAATTATTTTATTAGCTGTATTATCTGCATCTGCATTATTCTTAGACAATGCAAAAGATATCTTGGTAGGTTATGGATCCACTGCATTGTGGATGATTATCGCTGCGTTCTCCTTGAGCGTTGCCTTTGGTAAAACTGGTCTTGGTCACCGCGTTGCATACCATTTGATTAATGCATTCGGTTCTACTGTATTACGTCTTGGTTATGTAACAGCACTTCTTGATTTAGTATTATCTCCAGCTACACCTTCTAACACAGCACGTGCGGCTGGTATCGTATATCCAATTAACTTATCCATTGCTGAATCCATCGGTTCTTATCCTGGCGATACTGCCAAACGCGGTGGTTCCTTCATCTTGATGAATGGTTATTTCGTAACAAAAATTACATCCTTCATGTTCTTAACAGCTATGGCTCCAAACGTGTTGGCTTTGGATTTTGTTACTAAAATCACTGGTCTTAACATGACTTGGGCTGAATGGGCTTTGGCCTTAGCTCTTCCAGGTCTTGTAATGTTGATCTTCGTACCACTTGTAGGTTACTGGATTGACCGTCCTGAAGCAGTAAAAATTGACAATAAGAAATTAGCTGCTGATGGCCTTGCCAAATTAGGACCTATGAAAATGTCTGAAAAAATCTTGGCAGTTGTATTTATTCTTGCTCTTATCGGATGGGCATTGCCTTCCATCGGTTTTGACTTGAGCCCAACAGCAGTAGCATTAGTAGCTATGACTATTGTATTCTTCGCTGGTATCATCACTTGGGATGACATGGTTCAAACTAAAGCTGTTTGGAACACATTCATCTGGTTTGGTGCGATTCTTGGTTTATCAACTGCTTTAACAAAAGCTAAATTCTTCGCTTGGCTTGCAGCATACATGCAAGCAAATTTGGCGCTCGATGTGTCACCACTTGTAGTTGTAGTAATTCTTTCTGGTATCAGCGTTGTAATTCGTTACTTGTTCGCTTCCAGTACTGCATACATTGCATCCATGCTTCCTGTATTCTTGACTGTAGGTATGGCAGCAGGCGTATATCCAGTTATGTTTGGTCTCGTATTACTTGCAACAAATGCATTTGGCGGTCTCGTAACTCACTACGGTGCATCCCCTGGTCCAATCATTTACTCTGCAGGTTATAATAACTTAAAAGATTGGTGGACTGCTGGTGCTATCTTAGCCGTATTGAGCTGGGTTCTACTCTTTGTAGTAGGTATCCCTTGGTGGACTTTCATCGGTATGATTGGCTAATCATACAATTTTATAATCATCATTGTTTTTACGGTACGGGCCAGACATTCGCGACACGTCTGGTCTTTGCCATTTGATATATTTATTAGTGAAAGGATGCAACATGGCACAATTAGTGAAAGCTGCGCAAGCTGGCTTCGACGAAAAAAATGATGCATTAGTAACGGTTGAACCGATTGCTAGCGGTATCGAAATCGAATTGACTTCCAAAGTTATGCGTCAATATGGCGAACAAATTAAATCTGTTATCTTGAATACTGTAAAAGAAGCTGGCTTTGACGGCGTAAAAGTAACGGTACAAGATAAAAATGCTTGGGATTATACAATCAAAGCTCGCGTGTTGGGCGCATTAGAAAGGGGGAGCAAAGCATAATGGCTAACGATAAAACATTTCCAGAAGTAAAAACTAATCCGCTTACAGAAGCGGCAAAAAAACGCTTATCCCGTTCCATGATGTTCGTTCCTGGTAACACACCTAAAATGATTAACAGCGCTGATATTCACGGTGCTGACTCCATCATGATTGATATCGAAGATTCCGTTCCTGTAACAGAAAAAGACACTGCTCGTCTTTTAACGGCAGAAGCATTGAAATCTCGTAAGTTCCGTGGTGAAACTGTTGTTCGTATCAACCATCCTACACAAACTCCTTATGGTTATGACGATCTTGATGTTATCGTTCCAGCTAAACCTGATATGATTCGTTTGCCTAAAACTGAAGATGTATCTGAAGTTGAAATCGTAGCGAAGAAAATTGAAGAAGTAGAAAAAGCTAATGGCTGGCCAGAAGGTACTATCAATATTATCGTAGCTATCGAATCGGTTCGTGGCTTGTACAATGTTCGTGAAATCTGTCATGGCCCTCGCGTAGTAGCTATCGCACTTGGCGCTGAAGACTATCGTGCCGATCTTCGCACAGGTAAACATAAACCAGCTGTTGAATTGTTGTTCGCTCGTCAAACAATTCTTCATGCAGCACGCGAAGCAGGTATCCGCGTAATCGATACTGTATTCTCTGACGTAAAAGATCCTCAAGGGTTCCGCGAAGAAGTTGAATTCATTAAAGCTTTGGGTTACGATGGCAAATCTTGTATCCACCCAAGCCAAATCAAAATTATCCACGAAGTATTCACTCCTGACGAAAAAGAAATCGCTCACTCCGTTAAGGTATTGAACAGCTATGCCGATGCATTGCGTAACAATAAAGGCGTAATCTCCGTAGATGGCAAAATGATCGATGGTCCTATCGTAGTACGTGCACAACGCGTAGTTGATAAAGCACGTGCAGCAGGCATTAAAGTTGAATTAGAGGAAGGAGCAGAATACGATGTTAAATAAAGTAGGTCGCGATATCCCAACAAATATCCCAGCACTAGAAGGTCGCGAAGTATATCAAGGTGAATTCGCTATTGAACCTAAAGCTAAACGTGCAGGTAAACCTGTTCACATGAGCCGTGTTGGTACTAATAAAGTTCTTGCTTCCATCGATGAAGCAATCGAAAAAGCTGGCGTAAAAGATGGTATGACATTGTCCTTCCATCATCACTTGCGCAATGGCGACTATGTAATGAAAATGGTTATGGAACGCGTACAAGCGAAAGGTATTAAAGACATTACAATTGCGTCTTCTTCCTTGTCCCCATGCCATGAGTTCTTAGTAGAAATGATTCAAGATGGTACTGTAACAGCTATCGAAACATCTGGCTTGCGTGATCGTCTTGGTAAATTCTTAACGCAAAATCCAGGCGTATTGAAACGCCCTGTAATCATTCGCTCCCACGGTGGCCGTGCTCGTGCTATCGAATCTGGCGAAGTTCATATCGACGTAGCTTTCATGGGCGCTCCTACAGCTGACCCACGTGGTAATGCTACTGGTCGTATGGGCAAATCCGCATGTGGTGCACTTGGCTATGCTAAGGTTGACTCCCACTATGCAGATACAACTGTTATCATCACAGATAACTTGGTTGACTATGTACACAACTATGCAATCCCTCAAACTGACGTAGATTATGTTGTTGAGGTTGAAAGCATCGGCGATCCAGAAGGTATTGCTTCTGGTGCAGTAGGTTTCACTAAGAACCCTATCCAAATTAAAATCGCTGAATTAGCTGGTGAATTCCTTGACCAAGCTGGCATCATTAAAGATGGTTTCGTATTCCAATTAGGTGCTGGTGGTGCTCCATTGACTGTGGCGAAATTCATCGCTGAAAAACTTCGCAAACGCGGTGAAGTAGGTGGCTTTGCTATCGGTGGTGCTACAGGTATCTTGACTGGTATGCTTGAAGAAGGTTTGATCCGTGCAATTTACGATACTCAAACTTTCGATACAACTGCAGCAGCATCTTTAGATAAAAACCCTGCACACATCGAAATGTCTGCTTCCATGTACGCTAACCCATGGACAGACTGCACTACAAACTACCTCGACGTAGTATTCCTTGGTGCTACTGAAATCGACCTTGATTTCAACGTAAACGTAATGACTGACTCCAACGGTGTATTGATGGGCGCTTCTGGCGGTCACTCTGATACAGCAGCAGGTGCTAAATGCACAGTTATTACTTGCCCATTGATCCGTGGCCGCTTGCCAATGATCCGTGATAAAGTAGCAACTGTAATTACACCAGGCTCCTCTGTTGACGTACTTGTTACTGAATACGGTATCGCAATCAACCCAGCTCGTACTGATTTGATTGAACGCTTCAAAGATAGTAACTTGCCTATCTACACAATTGAAGAATTACAACAATTAGCATTCGACTTAGTAGGTAAACCAAAAGATATCCCTGTATCTGACAAAGATGAAGACATCGTGGCAATCGTAGAATACCGCGATGGTTCTATTATCGATGTGGTTCGTAAACCTCTATAATTGAAAAAAGACCCTCTCCATGGTCCTAGGACTCACACATGCCTGAAGTTCCTCTACGGACCACGGAGAGGGTCTTTTTCTTATCACAGTTACGTTAGATTTATTGTATAATTTAGATAATAATATATTATTTATTTTGTATAAGGTGAGAGAAGGTTTAGTATGACAAATGTAAAAAAAGATAGTTTGTCTGCAAAGGGCTTGTCAATTCAAGTATATACAGAAGACTTTATGAATGATTATATTAGTCTAACAGACATAGCTCGATATAAAAGTGATGAACCTAGTGATGTAATTAAAAACTGGATGAGAAGAAAAGATACTATTGAGTTTTTTTAGGTTTATGGGAGAGCTTAAATAATCTAAATTTTAATTCGGTCGAATTCGACCAAATTAAATCTGAAGCAGGATATAATTCATTTACTTTATAAAATCCTTAGAAAAGAAAAAGCTTATATCTAAAGATAATTTGTAGGAGAGTATATAGCAGTATTTTGGACTTTCTTGATATTAATAGGAGAGAGACTATGAGCCAAGTATTTAAACAGGATTTAACGGATACTTCAGGTCGTCCTGGTGGTATATTTTTTGTTGAGTTGCTGATGGCGGAGCATTGTGATATACTTGACCGTGAGCATATGGTTGAGGTATTTACAAAGCACTTAGGCACTGTAGATTGTTTAGTTATGGGGCGGATTCAGCTGGTTTTGCACCTCAGAATTATAAGGTGCATTATGAGGATAATGATGCAGAGGTTCCTCCAACATTGATGATTACAAAATGTGAGAAAATTGATAAGCCTGTATTAGACGATTTTGATCGTAGTCAGGTATGGAATTGTCCCAATGTAGATGACTTGTTGGCAGAGTGCGAATATAGAGTATTTGCTACGGATATGTTAGCTGCTGGTTTAGAGTCAAAACAGCGTGCTGATATGCTCGTAAAGTATGTAGATGCTTTGTTAGAATTATATCCGGCTTGTAAGGCCGTTGTCTTTGGTCCATCTCGTAAGTTTTTAAGTCGTGAATCGATTGAAAATTATCCAGATAAGGCTGTAACTCGTTTTATTGATTATGCAGTTAATGTGCGATATTTTAACATTCAAGGTACAGAAGATATGATGGTTGACTCGGTGGGGATGAGCACCTTATTCTTGCCTGATGTACAGTATCACTTTCATGGTATGAATCCTGATGATGTAGTTATTCATGCATATAATATGCTGTATTTTATTTTAGAAAATGACAATCCTGTGGGTGATGGTGATACTATTAGCGGCCTAGAGAATGGAGAATTGGATTCAAATGTTCAATGGACATTGCATTATGAGGATTCTCTAATTCAACCGGTGAGAGCAGTGCTTGATGTAAATATGGGTGAATATGCTTCAGGAACTCGTTAGTCGTTAATTGATGAAAGGTGAGGGTATTATGAGTAATCAACGTGTTTTTGATATGGAACTTGTGAAAGTTGAAAGTTTGGAGAATGCTGTTAGGACGCCATTTTATCAAACTGATTCCACAGGTGGTTCAGTATGGGTTATTAAACCTGGTCAAACCTTACCAAAACATTATCATCATCACTCTGATGATATATGGGTTATATTGCAAGGCAAGGGTGTATTTTATCCAACACCTGATACAGAGGTGCCTTTTACAAAGGGGCAAGTTATAGTATCTAAAAAGGGTGAATGTCATGGTGCAAAAAATACTGGAACGGAAGATATTGTCTTTGTGAGTATCGTTGCGCCAGTGCCTGCTGATTATGATCCTGTTAATACTAATTAATATGAAAGCACTTTATAGTATTTTCTTATCTTGTGATAGAGATATATTCATACTATAAAGTGCTTTTTAAGGAACGATAACAGAAAGTGGGTCACTAGTGAGGTAGAAGGACTCAAATTTCTTTATGATTTGGTTTTATACAATGTGTTTTTATGGCGTTGAATAAGAATTTTTAGTATAATATAAAGATAGATAACAAACTATATAAACTACAAATAGCAAGGAGGTTCTTATGAATCCATACATGACACAAACGCCAAATGCTAATGATGTAGCATTGGTAGAAAGTATTGTATCTCAACGGTTAAAGGGTTCCATCTTATGGATGGTTGTCGGCTTATTGACTACATTAGGTATTGGTGTTGCGACGCTAATGAATCCGTCTTGGGCGCGTTTTGCAGCTAGCAATTTTAATATCTTGTTGATTGCAGAAGTAGCCGTGGTATTTTTGTTTAGCATGCGCACATATAAAGCTAATGTTATGTCCTTATATGCGATGTTCTTCATTTATAGCGCATTGAATGGGGTAACCTTATCACTTGTTTCGTTAGCATATGGTATCATGGAAGCCACTGTACCTGCATTGATTGGGGCGTTGGCGTTCTTCGTTGCCTTTTCTATCGTAGGCCTTACGACTAAGAAAAATTTAGCCGGATTAACGCCGTACTTAGTGGCGGCTATCTTTGGCATGATTATCGTAAGTCTCGTGTTTATGGCAGCATCGTACTTTTCGATTCCTTATCTTAGCTCGATTAGCTATAGCACAATTAGTTTGATTCTTGGCTACGTTGGGGTAGTAGTATTCTCCATCTTTACAGCTGTTGATATGAACATGATTAAAAACAGCGTGACTCAATTGGCACTATCTGAAGATGAAACGATTTTAGATCGTATCGAAATTGCTGGTGCACTTAGCTTGTACCTTGATTTCATTAACTTGTTCTTATCCTTGTTACGAATCTTTGGTAACAGACGTTAATATCTGAATACTGAATGTGAAAGCACCTTATATACTGCTATAAATCTCAGAGGAGATTCTATATAGCAGATATAAGGTGCTTTTTGTATGCTACATATTCTAATTTGTTATCTCTATATTCTATATAATATCATTGACAGAGGACATTTGTTTTTTTAATATATTATGGTACGTATCATATAGTAAGTAGAAAGGATTCATATGAACTCATCATCTGTACCAGAGCCTCAAAGTGGGGCCATCGATTTCAAGGATTTTACAAGGCGGCGTATGTTGCATGTCATCCTACCATTATTTATTGTTTCTATTATTGCCTTTTTAGACCGCGTGAATATCGCTTATGCAGGTTTGACCATGAAAGAGAATTTACCATGGTTAACACCAGAAATATTCGGTATGGGCGCAGGTATATTCTTTATTGGCTATGTTTTATTTGAAGTCCCTGCATCTCTGTTAGCATCGAGACTTAATGCGATGCATTGGGTAGCGCGTATCATGTTTAGTTGGGGCATTGTATGTGTCCTCATGACGACAATGACTACGGAGTGGGAGTTCTTCTTATATCGATTCTTGTTAGGGTTATGTGAAGCGTCATTATATCCGGTTATCTATTCTTTATTGATACCTAATTGGTTTTTACCGAGAGAACGGGCAAAGGCAATTTCATTAATGCTTACCTCTCTATTATTCTCTAACATTATCGGGGGTCCATTAGCAGGCGTATTGCTCGATACGACATTCTTTGGATTACATGGATGGCGTACGTTGTTTATTGTAGAAGCATTACCAGCTGTTATCTTTGCTTTCATTTTTGCATTCTGGATGAAAGAAAAACCAGAAGAAGCCGCTTGGGTAACTGATGCAGAGAAAGAATATATTAAAGAAGAGCTTGCTAAGGAAGAAGCTGAAAAACAATCCGTAAAGAAATACACTATTTGGCAAGCCTTGAAAGATCCAAAGGTATTGCGATTAGCATTAATTTATTTCTTGTGGGTTATTGGGTTCTGGGGATTCAGTTTCTGGATGCCACAAGTGCTTAAAAGCTTATCCGGATGGCCACCAAGTGTTGTAGCTTGGTCTATTGCCATTCCGATGAGTGCGGCATTGCTCGTACAAGTTTTCTGTGGTTATTCTTCAGAGAAACGCAATGAAAAACGTTGGCATGTGGCTACCACATTATTTATCGGTACCATAGGTTTTATTGCCACACCACATAGTCCATCACCTGAAATTAGCTTGTTATTCATCTGTTTAACGGCTGTAGGCGTGTATGGAGGTATGGGCGTTTGGTGGACGATGCCAACTACATTCCTATCTGGTGCAGCCGCAGCTGGTGCGATGGGACTTATCAACTCATCCGGTAATATGGGCGGTTGGGTCGGCCCATATATGCTTGGCTTTATCAACGGTCATACAGGTAGCTTTACTTACGGTTACTATGTAATGGGCGCTTGTATGTTCCTAGCAGGTCTATTGATTTTGACATTACCTAAATCTATGGAACATAAGGATGAAGAGATAGAATCCTAATCATATTGCTAGTTAGACTAACAAAAAAGAGCTATATCATTCATATACTCACTCATTGTGAGTGGATATGTTTGATATAGCTCTTTGTTTTATTTTTTTACATCCGGTACCTTGCCAGGATTCATATCTAGGTTAAGGTCTGTGGATTTTAACGGATTAGGATCTCCATCAGGAGAGATAACCTTGAGTTCTGGATGTAACCATTCCAGTTGTTTTAGTTCCCAATCATATCTAGCACCATCATTTTGTAATTGGCGGATATATTTCTGTAGTTCCTCGATTTGATCGCTGTGTTTATTAGCCATGCCTTCTAAAATATATAGGCGTCCAGCTACACTGTCCACGGTTGAACCGTCGTGATCTTCATCGACGCGCCATTGTAGTTCCGATATTTGAACTTGCTGAATGATAATGACGATGATGAGCACTATGATAACTGCCCACATGGGCGTTTCTTTAGCTTTCAAAAGGGCCCGCAATTTAGATGCGAGCCCAGATGGTTTGTTCATTATTTATGAGCCTCCAATTGTAGACCAGGTAATGGCAATTTGGAGTTGACGAAGTCTAACCACAAGCGAGAAGCGTGGGAGAGGTAATGACCTTTTTTCCAGATTACATATAAGGTATGGATGATTTCTGGAACTAGAGGTCGTACGACAACCTTGGACCCAACCTCTGTGTTCTCGCCAACTTCAGGGCAGAGGCGAGATGGTAATAAGGCGATGGCAAGATCTGCACTTACTGTTTGTAACATGAGGTCACGTTGGCTTGTTTCAAATACGATATGAGGTTGGAAACCTGTGTGTTTACAAGCTTTGATAATTTCATCATGTAAATTGAAATCGTCTTTATGGAGAACGAAGGATTCCTCTGAAAGCATTTCTAAACGAATTTCCGGTTCTTTAGCTAGTGGACTAGTTTAGGAAGGATTACGGACAATGGATCAGATGTAAGATAAAAAGCTTCAAATTCTTTAGGATTTGGTTTTGTACAGATGATACCAATATCGATTAGACCTTCTTGAACACTGATTTCAACCTTCTTAGAACCTTGTTCGTATAATTCTAAATCAATTTGTGGATATACCTTTTTAAATTCGCCTAATAATTGTGCAAAAATTGGTGCGTCCGTAATAGGAGGGATACCAATACGGATGGAACCTTGCTCCAAACGAAATTCGTTTTCAAAATCTGTTTTTAAATGTTCAAACATGAACACAACACGTTTTGCATGAGTTAAAAAGATGGTACCACCATCAGTGAGTTCTACGGATTTGGCATTACGCATGAAAAGGACAACGCCTAATTCATCTTCTAATGCTTTTATTGTGCGGCTAATCGCGGATTGTGAGATATGTAAATTTCTTGCTGCTTTACTAAAGCTCTTTTGATCAGCTACTTCTACGAAGTATTTTAAATGGTGAAAATCCATAACTAACCCCCTGTAAATAAAAGGATGTGATATAAAGGAAAACCTTAAATGAGAATAGTTATTACTAAAATGCAATCAGCTATTACATTAAGTAAAGTATGGATAGCGATATTGGCAAGGTACCAAGCGCTGTATGTATTGCTTTGATATAGCTCGCCACGTTATAATGAGTTTATAGGGCTATATCAAGTTATGATATTAGGAATTATGGTTGTGCCCACTACAAAATAGTTTGTACTTCATAATGCCATATTTATATATAACATATATATTATTGCATTATTTTTTCATGTACGCAAGTTTGTAATGGTTGTTATTCCTAAACATAATGATAGATTAAGCAAGTGTTCTATTTTTGCTAAATGCTTAAGGAGGCAATAATCACATGAGTCGTAAATTTAAAACTATGGACGGCAACCAAGCGGCTGCTCACGTTTCTTATGGTTTTACAGAAGTTGCTGCGATTTATCCAATCACACCATCTTCTCCAATGCCAGAACACATTGACGAATGGTCTGCTGCTGGTCGTAAAAACATCTTCGGTAACACTGTACAAGTTGTAGAAATGCAATCTGAAGCAGGTGCCGCTGCCGCATTCCACGGTTCCTTACAAGCTGGTGCATTGACAACAACTTTCACATCTTCCCAAGGTTTGTTATTGATGCTTCCTAACTTATACAAAGTAGCAGGCGAATTACTCCCAGGTGTATTCCAAGTAGCTGCTCGTGCATTAGCTGCACATGCATTGGCTATCTTCGGTGACCACCAAGACGTAATGGCTGCTCGTGCAGCTGGTTGCGCTATGCTAGCTGAATCCTCCGTACAAGAAGTAATGGACTTGTCTGCAGTTGCTCACTTGACTGCTATTAAAACTCGTGTACCTTTCATCAGCTTCTTCGACGGTTTCCGTACATCCCACGAAATTCAAAAAAATCGAAATCTGGGACTATGAAGATTTGAAACCATTAGTTGATATGGAAGCAGTTCAAGCTTTCCGTAATAATGCTTTGAACCCAGATGCTCCTGTAACTCGTGGTACTGCAGAAAACCCTGACGTATACTTCCAACATCGTGAAGCATCCAATAAATTCTATCTAAACGTTCCTGACGTTGTAGAACACTACATGAACGAAATCAACAAATTGGCTGGCACTAACTACCAATTGTTCAACTACCATGGTGCTCCTGATGCAACTGATGTAATCGTAACTATGGGTTCTTCCGCTCAAGTAGTACAATCCACTGTTGATTACCTCAACAAATTGGGTCGTAAAGTTGGTTTCATCAACGTTCACTTGTTCCGTCCATTCGCAACAGCATCGTTTGTTGAAAGCACTTCCTCAAACTGTAGAACGTATTGCAGTTCTTGACCGTACAAAAGAACCAGGCGCTTTGGCTGAACCATTGTTCTTAGATGTTCAAGCAGCTGTAGTTGACGGTGGCCGTAACGTAAAAGTTATCGCTGGTCGTTATGGTTTGAGCTCCAAAGACGTTATCCCTGCAGACATCGTAGCTGTATTCGATAACTTAAACGCTGAAAATGGTAAGAAATTCTTCACATTGGGTATCAATGATGATGTTACATTCTTGTCCTTAGATCGTGCTGAAGGCGTAGAAGTTGAAACTCCTGGTTTGACTGAATGTAAATTCTGGGGCTTCGGTTCTGACGGTACTGTAGGTGCGAATAAATCCGCTATCAAAATCATCGGTGACCACACTGATATGTATGCTCAAGCATACTTCGATTACGACTCCAAAAAATCTGGTGGCGTAACAATGTCTCACCTTCGTTTTGGTAACAACCCAATCAACTTACCTTACTTGATTACTGAACCTCAATTCGTAGCATGTCATCGTCAATCCTATGTACATGAATACGACTTGATTCGCGGTATCAAAAAAGGCGGTACATTCTTATTGAACTGTACTTGGTCCCCTGAAGAATTGAGCGAACATTTACCTGCTAAATTACGTCGTGAAATCGCAGAAAAAGAATTGAACTTCTACATCATCAACGCTGCGAAAATCGCTTCCGAAATCGGTTTGGGCGGTCGTATCAACATGGTAACTCAAGCTGCATTCTTCAAATTAACTGAAATCATCCCTGTAGATGATGCTATCAAATACTTGAAAGAATCCGTAGTAACTTCCTACGGTAAAAAAGGTCAAAACATCGTTGACATGAACAACGCTGCTATCGACCAAGGCGTTGGCGCACTTGTAAAAGTTGACGTTCCAGCTGACTGGAAAAACGCTGTAGATGAAGGCGGTCACGCAGTTAAACCTGGTTGCGAATCTTGTCCGTCCTTCGTTCAAAACATTGCACAACCAATCAATGCACAAGCTGGTTATGATCTTCCTGTATCCACATTTGCTGGTTACGAAGATGGTACATTACCTGCTGGTACTGCTAAATACGAAAAACGTGGTCCTGCATTGTTCGTTCCAAAATGGTTACCAGAAAACTGTATCCAATGTAACCAATGTTCCTTCGTATGTCCACATGCTACAATTCGTCCAATCTTGGCAACTGAAGCAGAAGTGGCTGCGGCTCCAGAACATTTCGATACAATCCCTGCTATGGGCGCTAAAGATCTTCAATTCCGTATCGCAGTATCCCCATTAGACTGCTTGGGTTGCGGTAACTGTGTTGATATCTGTCCATCTCCAAAAGGCAAAGCTATCGTAATGACTTCCATCGACACTGAAATTGAACAAGCTGAAGCTTGGAATTACGGTGTTAACCTTCCTGTAAAAGAAAACCCTATGAAGAAAGAGACTCTTAAAGGTTCTCAATTTGAACAACCATTGTTCGAATTCTCCGGTGCTTGCGCAGGTTGTGGTGAAACTCCTTACGCTAAATTGTTAACTCAATTATTCGGTGACCGCATGATGATTGCCAATGCAACTGGTTGTTCCTCCATCTGGGGTGCTTCCATGCCTGCATCTCCATACACAACTAACCAACAAGGTCAAGGTCCTTCTTGGGCTAACTCCTTGTTCGAGGACAATGCTGAGTATGGTTATGGTATGTACATCGGCGTTAAGAAAGTTCGTCAACAATTAGCAGAAGTGGCTGCGAAAGCTGCTGAAACTGCTACTGGCGAATTGAAAGAAGCTTTAGAACAATGGCTTGAATTCGCTAACCTTGGTGCGGCTACTCGTCAACGTTCCGAACGTTTAGTAGCAGCTATCGAAGCTGAAGGTGCTACAACTCCTGAGTTGAAAGAACTTCTTGAGAAAAAACAATTCTTGATCAAACGTTCCCACTGGATCTTTGGTGGTGACGGCTGGGCATACGATATCGGTTTCGGTGGTGTTGACCATGTATTAGCTTCTGGCGAAGACATCAACATCTTCGTATTCGATACTGAAGTATATTCCAACACTGGTGGTCAAGCTTCTAAATCCACTAACATTGCAGCAGTAGCTCAATTCGCAGCAGCTGGTAAACGTACTAAGAAAAAAGACCTTGGCATGATGGCTATGTCTTATGGTTATGTATACGTAGCACAAGTAGCTATGGGTGCAGATAAAAACCAATTGATGAAAGCTATCACAGAAGCTGAAGCATATCCAGGTCCATCCTTGATTATCGCTTACAGCCCATGTATTAACCATGGTATCAAAGCTGGTATGGGTAAAGCTCAAGAAGAACAACGCAAAGCAGTTGCTTGTGGTTACTGGGATCTTTACAGATACAATCCACAACTTAAAGAAGAAGGTAAAAACCCATTCTCCTTGGATTCTAAAGAAGGCAACTACGAAGAGTTCCAAAACTTCCTTAAAGGTGAAGTTCGTTACGCTTCCTTGGCTAAAGCAGCTCCAGACGTTGCAGAAGAATTGTTCGCTAAAACTGAACAAGACGCTAAAGAACGTCGCTTAAGCTATGTTCGCTTACAAAAAGGTTTCGAAGACATTAAATAATTAGTATCTTCAAACGTTATATAATAATAGGCATCCTCTTATGAGGATGCCTATTTTGCGCTTATCATGCTTATCGATAAGGGATAAGGTGTATAAAATGCATGATTTTGGTATAATAAATAGTATATGTGTATTATCCATATGTTATTTATACGATACATGTGCATTTAAATATAGAGGACATTATGACTACAAATACAAATGACGTACAACAAACAATTTATAGTGAATTAGGATATAAATCCATGCCTTTCCCATATACGACCCCTGCTACGCTTGAAGCCTATGCTGGATTGCTTGGGGTTTCTGCGCCAAATCCAAAAACTGCAAGGGTATTAGAATTGGGTGCACCTATGGTGGCAATATTATTTCTCAAGCCTTATTTAATCCTGAGGCGACATTTGTAGGTGTTGAACTTTCACAAGAACAAGTTGAAAAGGGCAATGAAGTTATTGCCAATGCAGGTCTAACAAATGTTTCCTTGATTCAATCTGATATTGCATCTATTGGTAGTGAATTGGGGATATTTGATTACATTATTGCTCATGGTGTTTATTCCTGGGTAGCTAATGATGTAAAGGATGCATTACTACGCCTTATTGATGAACATTTAGCAGAGGATGGTATCGCTTATGTGTCCTATAATACCTATCCAGGATGGCATACAATGGAAGAAGTCCGTCAATTGATGCTGTTTAGCAACCGTGATAAAGCACAATTTAACCATAAGGAAAAGGTACTTCATGGTAAAACAGAGGGGAGTATTGTAGGCAGCCAAATCTTAAAATACGATAATCTAAAAGAGCGAAATAGTAAGTTCTTAGGTGCCCTTCGTTCTGTTATGCAAAAGGACGATTACTATGTTGGTCATGACCATTTAGAACCTAATAATGATCCTGTATATTTCTATCAATTTAATGATCATTTAAAAGCGCATAATTTAGCATATTTATGTGATGCTGATTTAACATTATCCATGGTGCGTAGTTTTGATTCTGATATTGCAGATACATTAGAGAAACTTGCCCCGAATGATCATGTAGCTCAAGAACAGTATTTGGATTTTATGTTGGATACAACATTTAGAAAATCTATTATCTGTAAGGCTAATCACGGACAAACTGTATCCTATGATATGGGAACCCCTGAACTTGTAAATTCAGTACCTATGCGTACTATTATTAATAGTTTTACCTATACTATTCTCTTTGATGAAGAAGCTCTATCCATATTTGAGAATGATATTGTGCGCGATACATTCCGATCTATTATTAAAGATGGTGGCCAGTTCAATATGATTGAGGCGTTAGCGATTGTGAAAGCTGCTAATGATGCTGCCAAGGGTGATGATGAAAGGCTAGAAACTGCTGTTAATGCATTATATGTTGCTATGGCAGAACATATTGTACGAGGTGGCTTACGTTTCTTTAAACATCCATATGTAAAATCCTTCTATATGGAGGGACAGTCCTTCGTACCTGCTAGATTTACAAAATTTGTGAAAGCCATTGTTGAAGGTGGTTCAGAGCTTATGTATGGTGCAACCTCCGATAATGATGCGGTAGACAATTTATCCGATGAAGATTTGATGTTTATGGAGATTCTAAATAAGCCAAAGGCAAAATCTACCATTATTAATACTATTAAAAAGAATATTTTCGGTGGTAATCAAGGTGGTCAAGCGAAAAATCAAACGGCTATGGCCGAGGCTTTTTATACTGAATTGACTAAACGTATGGAAACATTAGGATACTTAGAAAATAAAATTAAATAAGTAATATGTATAAAGACTAATTCTTACCATTAAGGATTGGTCTTTAATTTTTTTATTTTTTTATATTTTCAAATTATTTTTATAAATATTACATTTAGTTATGATAAGTTGCTAAAAAAATATAGGAAATATGAAGAAATATATGAAAAAAATACATGAAGTAAAGATGACTTTTTGTGATATACTTTATATGAGTGATTTTGTGTACATGTATATAAGATGTGGTTGTAATAGACCATGTTTTATGTTGTTAGTAAAAGTATATTGTAAAAGGAGTTGTTCCCATGGCGTCTAAAAAGGCGGTGCTAGTATATATACTAGAAATACTAAGAGATGAAACAGATGCAAATCATACGCTCTCCCAAGAAGAGATACGTAGCATCTTGGCAAAAAAATATGAATTGACGGTAGACCGTAAAACTTTGGGCCGTCATCTAAATGATTTATATGAATCTGATAATTTCAATATTAAGTGTGAAGAGTCTGCATTAGGTGCAGATGGCTCTATTCGCCGCACTAATTTTTATATGATTCATCCCTTTGAAGAAGCAGAATTACATCTGCTAATTGATGGCTTATTGGCATCTCGTCATATCAACCCTAATCAGCGCCAAGATTTAATTAACAAGGTTTCATCATTAGGTAGCCGTTACTTTAAATCTCATGGAGGGCAAATTAATAGCACTTCTGGCTATCTCATGAGAAGTCAGGAGTTATTCCTAAATATTGATCTCATTGAAAAAGCAGTTACGGAAGGGAGAAAGATTTCGTTAGTATACTACCAGCCTGATGTAGATAAAAAACTTCATCCAAATCTTGATGCAACAGGTAACGAACGGAATTACATTTTTAATCCCATACCAATTAGTGGCTAGTCGTGGTCAATATTATTTGGTTGGAAATCACGATAACCACGATGATATGTCTACGCTTCGGGTGGATAGAATTGGACAGATTAAGGTACTAGATATACGTCGTAAGCCATTGCGAGATATTCAAGGTTATCACAATCAAAATACCTTCAATGTGCAACAATACATGAATGAACATATTTATATGTTTGGTGGTGAATCAGTAACCGTATCCTTTGAAGCGAAGCGGAGTATTGTAAATCAAATCCTCGATTGGTTTGATGGAAATGTAACATTTACAAAGGTGACAGACCACAAGGTGGAATGTCGAGTTCATGTTAATCGAGAAGCATTTAAATATTGGGCACTACAATATATGCAAAGTGTGAAAGTGTTATCACCTTCATCATTAGTGTTTGATGTACGTGAAGCTATTCGAGATGGATTAGCACAATATGTGTAAAAAAGGAGCTATTGAGTAATCAATAGCTCCTTTTGCATGCTCTTATAGAACATGCATTTTTTCTGCTTCTTTATAATCTTTTAATACAGAACGTGGAGGTAATTTGTCTAAGATGCTGACAATGTAAATCGCAATAGAGGAGAAAATAAATCCTGGTACGATTTCATAGAGGCCTAAGAAGGCAAATTGTTTCCAAGATCAAAACGGTAAGACCACCTACAACGATGCCCGCAATACAACCACGGCGTGTCATGCGTTTCCAAAACAGGGAGAAGAGTATGGCCGGACCAAAAGCGGCACCAAAGCCAGCCCATGCATAAGCAACCATAGTCAAGATAAGACTATCAGGGTTTAATGCTAAGAAAATAGATACTGCAGCCACTAATAAAACAACGATACGACTTACAAGAACGAGTTCTTTGTCGGATGCTGTTTTATGGATGATATTAGCATAAAAGTCATTAGAGATAGCAGAGGCTGTTACCAATAATTGTGCAGATGCAGTACTCATGATAGCTGCTAGTACAGCGGACCAGATAAGGCCAGCTACAAATGGTGTAAATAAACGTTCAGTCATAACGAGGAAGATTGTTTCTGCATCAGTACCAACTAATCTTTCTGGTAACATATATACATTGCCGATGAGACCTACGAAGATGGCAGCTAATAAGGAGAGGATAACCCAAACCATAGCAATATTCGTTGATTTTTTTAATTCCTTAGCATCGGAAATGGCCATGAAACGTACTAAAATATGTGGCTGACCGAAATAGCCAAGGCCCCAACCTAGAGACGAAATAATACCGATAATGAGTGCAAACATATCGCTCGTATCACCAAATAGGTTTAAACCTTGTGGGAATTCGCTTTGAATCAGTTGCATCGTTTCAATCGGTCCGCCTAAGTACATGGCTGCAGTAATCGGTACTGCTAAGATAGCAAAGAACATCAAAGCACCTTGAATGCAATCTGTCCAGGATACGGCGAGGAAACCTCCAAGGAAGGTATAGAAAACTACGATGCCAGCTGTAATAAATAGGGACAATGTGTAGTCTAAACCAAAGATGGTGTTAAATAATTTACCACCTGCCACAAATCCAGAGGATGTGTAGATAAGGAAGAAGATTAATATAAACAATGCGGAAATAACAGCTACTGAATGAGATTGATCGTGGAAGCGATTCTTTAAATAATCAGGTAGCGTTAAGCTGTCACTAGCTACCTCGGTGTGGTTGCGCAATCTACGGGATACGAATTTCCAGTTAGCCCAAGTCCCCAAGGTAAGGCCTACGGCAATCCAAAGGCCTGAGATACCTGTCGTATAGGCTAAGCCCAGGTACGCCCATAAGCATCCAACCACTCATATCTGATGCTTCGGCACTTAGTGCGTGATCCAAGGCCCCTAGTTGGCGACCGCCCAGTATATAGTCCCCAATACTATTAGATTTGCGATAGTAATAGACGCCAATGTACATCATCAGTCCCAAATACAAGGCAAAGGCGATTATAATCATTAAATTGTCTTGTGTCATGCCTATATAAAACCTCCTTAAGATTGTATCGTCACGTTAAAATACATAATAGTTATTGTACCATAAATTATGATTCTATAGGATAAAGAAATAAAGGAATTTATACAATGGTCATGTAAATTTTGCTAAAAAAATGAATGAGATAAATCGATGATATTAAATGTAAAATGACTAAAAAAAATGATACAATATATAGATATAATAGTTTGTTTTTCGGTAAATTCTATGCTACATTAAGTATATTTTTTTATAGTAACGATAGTGAAAGGAGGAATACGATGGTGACTAATAATCTACGTAACCATGCTTTGCAATTATTGCAAACCTACTTTTGGGTATACCTCTTTTCGCCCAGCTCAGGAGGCACCGGTAGCATCTTTATTACAAAATGAGGACGTAGTAGCTATTATGCCTACAGGCGCTGGGAAATCGATATGCTTTCAAATTCCAGCCCTCTGTAAATCGGGCATATCCATTGTGTTTTCACCCTTAATATCGCTTATGAAAGATCAAGTAGATAGCTTGGTGGATCAAAATATTCCAGCTGCCTTAATCAATAGTACACTAACGCAGACTGAATTTAATAAAACGATGTACGAGGTGCGTAGTGGAAAGATTAAATTACTATATATTGCACCAGAACGACTAGGATCTAATTTCTTTTGTAATGTATTACGCTCTATGCCGATTTCCCAAGTTATTGTCGATGAAGCGCACTGTATTTCACAGTGGGGCCATGATTTTAGACCGTCCTACAGATTGATTGGCGATTGGCTATCTAGTTTGCCTAAACGTCCCGTAGTAGGCGCTTTCACAGCGACTGCTACGAAGGCAGTAGAAAATGATATCAAGAAATTATTAGGTTTAGAAAATGCGAATGTGTATGTTACGGGATTTGATAGACCTAATCTATCGTTTTCTGTAGTGCGTACACCTAAACGGATGGACTATATAGTAGATTATGTGCGTCGTCATAGCAATGAAAATGGGATTATCTATTGCTCTACTCGTAAAGATGTAGAGCGGGTATATGATAATTTGACGCGTGCCGGCATCCAAACTGGATATTACCACGCTGGTTTATCCGATGAGATGCGCCAAGATATGCAGAATAAATATGCCTTTGACCAATTACAAGTTATGGTTGCGACGAATGCATTTGGCATGGGTATCGACAAGAGTAATGTGCGCTATGTGTTGCATTACCAAATGCCGCGCAATATGGAGTCCTACTATCAAGAGGCGGGACGTGCAGGGCGCGATGGTGCACCGGCGGAATGTATATTGCTCTATAGTGGGCAAGATGTGCGCGTTCATAAGTATTTGATTGAACAAGGTCATCTAGAACCACAGCGTGAGCAGGTAGAACTTAGAAAATTACAATCTATGATTGATTACTGTTTCTGTAGTACATGTCTAAGAAAATATATGCTCGCCTATTTTGGTGAAATCGTTCCGTGGCTCGAATGCAGTAACTGCAGTTCTTGTAATACAAAAGGGGAACGTGTTAATGTCACGAAAAGAGGCGAAAGGCCATTTTCCGTGCTATCATAGCTACGGAAGAGAGATATGGGGCCTCTATGATTTCCTCCATTGTGCGTGGTGAACGAACAGATCGAATTACACGAGCTAGACTCGATGCATTATCTGTATTTGGTTATTTATCAGATATAGGTGATAAGGAAATAAAAGGGCTGATTCAACAATTTGTAGCCTCTGGCTATTTGCGGAGCTCTACGGGGAAATACCCCATTTTATCTGTTACAGCTGGCGCAGAAGAGGTGTTAGCTGGACATAAAGAGGTAGAAGAGATTCGACAAGAGGTCATTGTACCTTCTCGTAAAACAAAGAAGTCTGCATCTATATCTCGCGCCGAAGTGCCTCGGTCTGGCTCAGGTGGCTTATTTGAACATTTGCGACAACATCGTAAACAACTAGCCTCACAGCTAGGGGTACCGCCATATATTATATTTCCAGATACGGTACTTATCGATTTAGCCAATGTACGACCAAGTACATTAGGTGAGTTTGGCAATATAAGGGCGTAGGGGAAGCAAAATTGAAAAAATATGGACTTTCATTTTTGGAGGTCATTGAACAATATAAGGGCTAATGATAAGGCGTTATTAGGACGCATTATATTAAGGGAATGTTACATTCCGTTAGGGGGAACTATGAGCTTAGCAGATACACAATATCTCAATATTATTGAAAATATATTAGATCATGGTATATATGGTCAAAATCGAACTGGTATCGCTACCTATAAATTGCCACAGCAAATCATGCAATTTGATTTACGAGAGGAATTTCCCATTCTTACTACAAAGTTTGTGGCTTTCAAAACAGCTGTGAAAGAATTGTTATGGATTTGGCAGATGCAGTCTAATGATGTGCGTAAATTGCAAGACATGAATGTCCGCGTATGGGACGAATGGATGCGCGAAGATGGCACTATTGGTAAGGCCTATGGTTATCAAATTGCTAAATACAAACAATTGGATAATCTCATCAAAACTATAAAAGAGGATCCAGATAGTCGCCGCATGATTGTTACATTATGGAATATTGAGGATTTGCCAGATATGGCTTTGCAACCTTGTGCGTATGAAACCTTGTGGGATGTAGGTGATGGCTATTTAAACTGCATGCTCATCCAACGCAGTGGTGATATGGGGCTTGGTGTTCCATTTAATACGGCTCAATATGCAGCGCTTGTGTGTATGATTGCTCAAGTAACGGACTTGAAACCGGGAAAATTCACGCATGTTATTAATAATGCACATGTTTACGAAAATCATGTAGAAGCATTGCGTGAGCAGTTGGCTCGTCGCAATCAAGCGTTACCGGCACCGACAATTCATGTAAATCCAGACATCACTGATTTTTACGATTTTACACCAGAAGATATCGTGTTAGAAGGGTATGAACATTTAGGTAAATTATCCATGACCGTAGCTGTTTAGGGGGATACTATGTTAGCATTGATTGTAGCGGTTGCACATCACCGCGTTATCGGCAAAGATAATTCTCTGATTTGGCATTTGCCCAATGATTTGAAATTCTTCAAGGAAAAAACGACAGGCCATGTTATTATTATGGGCCGGAAGACCTTTGAAAGCTTGCCTTTTTTATTGCCTAATCGGGAACATTGGGTGATTACAACAAATAAAGGGTTTAATGCACCGGAAGGGGTTCGTGTATTCTCCTCACCAGAGGCTGTTGTAGAGGCTGCAAAAAATCTTGATGTAGCCTATGTGATTGGGGGTGCCCAAATTTATGAAGCCTTTTTACCGTATGTAGATGTAATGCATATTACTGAGGTCGACCATGTATTTGAAGGGGATGCGCATTTCCCTGAATTCGATGCATCAGCTTTCACCATTACCTCTGTTGTAGCGGGGACTGTAGATGATAAAAATAAATACCCTCATCGATTTGTAACCTATGAAAGAAAAGGACATAACTAATGGAATCAATGTTTGCCATTATCGCAAAGGAATTAGGCGTTAAGACCGGTCAAGTAGAAGCTGCGGTTACTCTATTAGACGAAGGAAATACGGTGCCGTTTATCGCTCGTTACAGAAAGGAAGTAACAGGCGAACTACAAGATGAACAGCTGCGAACTGTTGAAGAACGTATTAAATATTTGCGCAATTTAGAAACACGACGCCAAGAAATCATCAATGCCGTTACGGAACAAGACAAGATGACTGATGAATTGATGGCATCTTTGATGAAAGCTGTAAAATTACAAGAATTAGAAGATTTGTATTTACCATATCGACCTAAGAAACGGACACGGGCCATGATTGCCCGTGAACGAGGACTAGAGCCTTTAGCAGATATGATTTTGAATGATACGGTCACATCTGGTAACCCTCTAGATATCGCAAAGGAATATATTTCTGAAGAGGTGCCTACGCCAGAGGATGCCATTCAAGGTGCATCGGATATCGTTGCAGAAATCGTCAGCGATAGTGCTGATTTCCGCGCTACCCTTCGCAAGCGTATGTGGAAGGAAGGTTTTATCCAAGCTGAACTCGTTGAGGATAATGAGCACAAGGACCAATTCCTTCAATATAATGAGTATGCTGAACCAGTACGTCAGATGCCGTCCCATCGTATCTTGGCGGTTAATCGAGGCGAAAAATTAGGGGCTCTTAAATTGGCTCTAACCGTACCTGATGAATCCTATATTCAATATATGGTGCATGGTATTACTAAAAATGAACAATCTATTTTTAGTGATGTGAAAGCTAGCGCCGTAGCAGATGCGTATAAACGCTTGATGTTCCCTGCTCTTGAACGGGATATTCGCAATGAATTAACCGAATCTGCTGATGAGCAAGCAATTAAGGTGTTTGGCGTAAATCTTAAAAATCTCTTATTGCAACCACCATTGGCAGGCCATGTCATTATGGGCCTTGATCCTGGGTATCGTACAGGGTTGTAAGATGGCTATTATCGATGCACAAGGGAATGTACTCGATTATGGTGCTTACTATTTAACAAATAGTGAAAAGCTAAAACAAGAAGCACAAAAGAAATTAGCGGAAAAGATTCGAAAATTCAATGTTACCTTATTGTCCATTGGTAACGGTACAGCTTCGTATGAAACAGAACAATTTGCGTCTAAGATGATTGAAGAGGAAAAATTAGATTGCCATTACATCATTACGAATGAAGCGGGCGCATCTGTATATTCTGCATCAAAATTGGCTATTGATGAATTGCCAGATTTAGACGTAACGATTCGCGGCGCCGTATCTATTGCACGACGTGTACAAGATCCATTGGCAGAATCTGTTAAAATCGATCCCTAAGTCTATTGGGGTTGGTCAATATCAACATGATGTAAACCAAAAAGCAATTAACTCATACATTAGACCAAGTTGTTGAATCTGTAGTTAACCATGTTGGGGTAGAGCTTAATACGGCATCTCCAGCGATTTTGCAGCATATTGCAGGCATTTCTGGTACGGTGGCAAAAAATATTGTAGCATTTCGTCAAGAAAATGGTGGGTTTACTAGTCGTAAGCAACTATTAAAGGTGCCACGCTTAGGTCCTGCAGCATTTACTCAGTGTGCCGGTTTCTTGCGATTAAATGGTGCTAAAGAATCCATTGGATAATACATCTGTTCATCCCTGAGTCTTATGAATTAGCGGAACGTATCATTGGCGAGCTAGGCTTTTACATTAAAGGATTTACAAGATAAATCTCAACTTGAAGCATTACAGGTCAAATTACCATTGGTTGATGTAGATAAGATGGCGCATAAGCTTGATGCGGGCGTTCCCACTATACGAGATATTATCGCTGCCCTTGCTAAGCCAGGACGTGATCCCACGGGAAGATTTACCAGCACCTCTGACACGTAAACATGTAGTAAGTCTTGAGGATATCAAGGTTGGTACAGTTGTAAAAGGTACGGTACATAATGTGGTAGATTTTGGTGCCTTCATCGATTTTTGGTTTAAAAACCAATGGTCTATTACATCGTAGCGAACTATGTAAGGCAAAACAACATCCTTCTGATGTACTTGCGGTAGGTGACATTATTGAGGCAGAAATTATTTCTGTTGACGTAAAGCGAAATCGTATCGGATTATCCGTCAAGTCATTGAGAAATAAAGACAAGAAAAAGGCGTAATCTCTTTGGGGTAATTCGTAAAAGTTTATACATGTCAAAAAGGTGCATGATTAAAAGGAGCCCTTTAGGTAATAAAGGTCTCCTTTTTTATAGTTAGAGTTATCGTAAAAAATGATAAGTATATCGATTTTGATATAGATTAAAGCTATTGAGAATGCACTAAAATCGTTATATCGAAAATAATAAAATAGATTGAAATAATTAGATATTAGGTGTATGATGAAGCCGTAGAAAGTAATTAATAGTCATTATCCATTAAAGGAGGATACTATGAGTTTAAACATTAAAGAAAAATATGGTCTTTTGATTAATAATGAATGGGTACCAGCATCTGATGGTGCTGAGTTTGCCGTATATAATCCTGCAAATGGCGACCAACTCGCTATTTGTGCAGAGGCTACACAGGCCGATGTTGATAAAGCTGTAGAGGTTGCAACAGAGGCTTTTAAAACTTGGAAACATGTATCTCAAGTAGATCGTGCTGATTATTTATTGAAAATCGCAGATGTTATTGATGCGCATAAAGAACATTTGGCACAAGTTGAAACCTATGACAATGGTAAACCAATCCGTGAAACATTAAACGTGGATATTCCACTTGGTGCAGACCATTTCCGTTACTTCGCCGGCGTACTTCGCGCAGAAGAAGGTTCTGCACAAGTATTTGATGAAAATACATTGAGTCTTGTTGTGCGTGAACCAATTGGTGTAGTTGGTCAAGTGGTACCTTGGAACTTCCCGTTCCTAATGGCTGCTTGGAAATTGGCACCAGCTCTTGCGGCAGGTTGTACGGTTGTCATTAAACCTTCTAGTCATACATCTCTTAGCCTTTTAGTATTAGGCGATATTTTGAAAGAAATCTTGCCTCCAGGCGTTGTAAACATTATTACGGGTAAAGGTTCTAAATCTGGTCAGTACATCCTAGATCATCCTGGTTTCAGTAAACTTGCTTTCACAGGCTCTACAGAAGTCGGTCTTGATGTATATAAAGCGGCATCTGAACGCTTGATTCCTGCTACTTTGGAATTAGGTGGTAAATCTGCGAATATCTTCTTTGACGATGCGAACTGGAAACAAGCTCTTGATGGGGCAATGCTCGGCATCCTCTTTAACCAAGGTCAAGTATGTTGCGCTGGATCCCGTATTTTCGTACAAGATACAATTTATGATAAATTTGTAGCTCAACTTTCTAAATTATTTGATAAGGTAAAAGTTGGCTTACCATGGGAAGAATCTACTCAACTGGGTTCCTTGATTTACGAAGATCAAGTTAAGAAAGTACTTAGCTATGTAGAACTAGCTAAAGAAGAAGGTGCTCGCGTCGTAGCAGGTGGCGTACGCGTTACCGATGGTGAACTTTGGTAAAGGTTGTTTCGTAAGACCGACACTTATCGTAGATGCTACAAATGATATGCGCGTAGCTCGTGAAGAAATCTTTGGTCCGGTGGCAGTAGTGATTAAATTCCATAGCGAAGACGAAGTAATCGAACAAGCCAATGATAGTCTATACGGTCTTGGTGGTGGCGTATTTACTCAAAACCTTAACCGTGCTATCCGTGTAGCTCGAGCAATCGAAACAGGTCGTATGTGGGTTAATACATATAACTCCATCCCAGCAGGCGCACCATTCGGTGGTTACAAACAATCTGGTATCGGCCGTGAAACTCACAAAGTTATCTTGGAACACTACACTCAAATGAAAAATATCATTGTAAATTTGAGCGATAAACCATCTGGTTTCTATGATTTAGATTAATAATTTAATAGCTTCTCCTTTTACTTATATTTGATAAGAAGGCACCTCGAAGAGGTGCCTTTTTTGGCATAGCTTGAGGACAGTCTTTTATATATGGATGTATACCATATGTTATAATTAAGGGTCATATAAGAGTGTACTGTAGAAGAAACTGGAGAGACAATGAATCATATTCCCTTCAAAAAACTGTATAATCCCCAATATGATTTATTATCTATTAAGGATAAGGAAGAATTATTAAGTCAAATCGGAAAAATATATAATTTAGAGTTACTATGTTTTGATGAATTTGATGCATTTGGTAAATCCACCTATACGGCAATATATCGTTCATATGATGGCATAGATTTTGTATTTGTTCCTGGGGATACCGTTAGACTCGGTCTTAATTTTGACAATAAAAAGTTGCAAGATATTTTTGATAAAGAAAGCTTAATGGATCTTGTCTATGTATTTTTAGATGGTTATGAAGATGAAATTTATAGTGAAGAGGGTATTTTAACTAAGATTAGCGAAGCACTGGCAGATGAGGCAATAATATCCAACATAGAAAAGTATCTTACGCATAATTTTACTCAAGAGGGTGAATTTATAATACATCCGCTTTTAGTACAAAAAACGTATAGTGAAACCTGTTGGATACCTATTTCCGATGAGGAACTTATACAAAATAAAGAGTGGCAAAATATGATTAAAAAAGCGGAGATAAAAGGCCTTTCTGAAGTTATGGTTCACAACACAGTTTGCTTATATAAAACAGATGATAGCAATTGGTGTGGCAAATATTATGAAGTCACCACATTTAAGAAACTGTTACAAAACATAAAAGATAATGGATACTCTCTTCCTACACAAAGAGAATGGGAGTATTTATCTGGCAAGGGGTGTAGAACTATTTTTCCTTGGGGAAATAATATAGATTTCTCTATGAATTTAAAACATATGGAATGGATGGATAATGATGGAGAGTATACATTAGAAAAGGAAAACTTTTTTGGATTGATTATCGGTGATGATCCATACTGCAGAGAAATCGTATATGATGATGAGGGATTTTCCTATAAAGGTGGAGATGGTGGCCGTAATATATGTGGGGGATTAGGTGTTGTTTGGGGTTATTTTCCGGTTTCGCCATACTTTAAAGATAAGGAATTATCAATAGGTGATTATATAAATGGTGGATATGATTTCTTTAGGAGGATTATAAGAATTGATGATAGGTGAAGCTCAAGGAGGACATTTAATTGCAAAGATATTTAATGGTTCTGGTGATAAAGCTACAATGACCAATGAACTGCTCATAGAAAAGATTAAGCTAAATAGCAGATTATGACTCTTCGCTAGAACAATGGCTGAGTGCTGCTGTAGGTGGTTATACTTTACATGTTATTGGTATTGAAGCTGGTGCACATATATCTGTAAATCAAACCATGGTTAAATTCGTAGGATATCAAAATCAACTTTAGAAGGGATGAGAAATAATGTTTGTTAATCCATGGCAGTTTTGCGTGGCAATCGTTCTTATGATTTGGGGGACATATTTTATTACATATCGTTTCTGGTGTCGTCGAAAAGGTATTTCTGTAGAGATTTTGTCAGTTAAGCCTAGAATTATTAAAGAACTTCCTAATTTTACAGTTATTTATGGATATGATGTTAAGTATCTATTAAATGGTGTAGAATATACAGCTCAAAGCCTAGAGTTTTACATTACAGTATTGGTTCCAGGGCCGATGATCCCTTATAGTATGACGGGAAAATTGTTACAGAATGGAAAGGTAAGTCTTGATAAAGTAAAAACAAATATGACATATGGCGTTGTATTGTGGGTGTTTGCTATTATTTTCTTGGCTGAGTTATATTAATAGTTATTTATCTAATCGAATAGAGGTGTATTTATTAGAAATGGATAAACATGCCTCTATTGTGTATTTAGACATATTTAACTATTAATTACTCTAACATAGATAAGGATTATATTACATCCTTATTTATACATGTCTTTCAGCTCATAATACAATATGGGGTGTATCTTCAAAACTAAAAGCCTATATAAGATTATAAAACTTATTAATCATAGGTGTTTTATTGTTATTCCAATAATGATGTTATAGTAAATACACGGTTAATATCATATGTGTATTACATATGATTACCACCTTAATTATATTGTCAGTGATGAAATCAAAAATTATACTTTTTTTATATCATCATTTTAGTACATTCTTAGAGTATCATTCACAAGAAGTTATAACTTTATTGGGGGCAGTAAAATCAAGGTTTGTATTTTTTTATCAATACATTTTGTCCTATAACCCCAATTTTTGTGTTTCTTATATTATAAAGGGGCTGCAACTAGAATGCGGAAAACCGCATTCTGTTACAGCCCCTTTCGAGTTATTCATTATAATTTTGTTTCCATAGCATTAGAAGACATTTTTTATGATGTAGTTGATCACGATGAGTGGAACGATACTAACTACTAAGGTTATTGCTGTATCGCGTACAGACATATTGTATTCTGCAATACATAGTTTTAATAAAGCAAATGCGGTCCACCCATAAACTAAAACATTTAAGATGAATATAACTGTTCTTACTAGACCATATGGGAATGTGGCAGTATAGATGCCTATCATGAACGGCATGAGCACGATATTTTGAACTAACACAAGTAGAGCATATACACTTACACCATACATGAATTGTTTAATTGTATCTGGTAAGTTTACGTTTACTGTAGGATATGTACGCTGACAGTAAAAATTAAAGATATAGCTTGCTAGTAGAGCAGGGATGATAGCTTTCAAAAGTCCTTTAAATATAAGACCCAATAAGGTAGTGAATGAAAAAATGGTAAAGAATTTATAGCCTACAATGCTTGTTGTAATGCAAGCTAAGATATAGGTTAATATTGCCATTGCCAGATACGTAATAATACCCATTGGTAGGGCTTCACTAAGGGTGCCCGTGTTTTTGAGTTCATTGCTACCTTTTTCAGGGGATAAGGTGAGTGTTAATAGATGTGTCCAATTGATTCCGTTCATAATTTCCTCTCTCTCTAAATTAAAATGAATATATATACTGATTATTATAATCAGGTATATGTATATTAAATGAAAGAGAAGCAATCGTTTTATGAAAATCCTTTTAAAGCACTATTTAGTTTTGTTGACGTTAAATATTTTTAAATGTTCTGGCAGGGTAGGTGAACCATCAGCTGATTTTACTTCTACACGAATATTCATTGTTGTGTTGAACTGAGGATACATATTTTTACATTCCTCACAAAGTTGCTGGATGCGAAGAAAGAGGTTTTGAATATCATGATTGTGGACCGCATCATATGGAATAGTGAGGCTGAAACTCCAAGCATCTTCTCCAAAAAGGTATCTCCTATAAGATACATAGTTTAATTCTTCATCAGTGAGATATTTTTGAAATAAAGGGTATATGGTTACCAAAGGAATATTTGTATAAATGAATTTATCTGTAATAGGGAGGCCGCCACCATCGTAATTTACATTTTCTTCCTGTATTAATATAGGTAGATTTGGATAGGCGTCGAAGGTTGCGGTCCAGGTGTGGTTAATGTGTTTTTCTATGGTGTAAGGCATATGGGGGTAGTTTTGAGATATATATTCTTTTACTTCCTCAGTAGAATAGTGTGTGAATAGGTGGCATCCAGATGTGGTGAGTAGTATAGCGAGAAACACCATAGTTGTAAAGGCTTTATGCTGTATTTTCATTTCAATGGATCTCTTTCGATTATAAAGGCGTATTCATTACAATAGTATTATACTTAACATAATTTCTTTATTAATATTGGGATAAGCGGAATATTTTTCTATACTCTTCCGGTGAATCAGAACCATCAGAAGGTTTTATGATGACTCTAATATATATTTTTTCTTTGAAATCTGGATATGTTGCAGCATATTCTTTGCAGAATTGATCCATTCGATTGTAAAAATTTGTTACATCATGGTTTTCTATGGCTGAATAGGGGATAGGCATTTCAATATACAAAGTAGATGTATCGTATGTAGCATAGGATAATTCTTCTGTTGTTAGATAGTTTTTCATTAATGGGAATGCAGTTATTAACGGGATATTGGTTATCAGTATTCGCTCAACTTGTGGCACAACAGGTGCCGAGGTGTGCAAGACTTCAGATATTTCAATGGGCATTTGTGGATATTTGTCAAAGGTGATTTGCCATGTATTGCCCCTTCGTGACTCTAGGTGGTAGGTCAGATTAGGATAGTTCTTATTTATATATTGGTGTACCTCATCCTCACTGTAATGGGAGAGAAGATGACAACCTGTTGTCATTATGAGAGAGAATATAACTAATGGTAATAATACAAATCGTTTAAGAGTAAGTGGTTTCATTGTATGTTCCTTTTATAATGCTCTTGAATGTTCAGTAAAATTGTAATATCTTAAAAGGCATTGCTTTATTATTGGCGGAATTTTGGGGTATATTATATTAATTATATTATACCTAAATTATATGTTTACTCATATAGTTGATTAATACCATACAAGTCTCCAATAAACCATAACAAAGAGGTGCCTTTTTTTGTGCTTAACAATCGCCTATTATATATGAAAGTTTACGGTATGTTATAATTGCAGCTATATGAAATTGTGTTGTTTTTGAGTGGGATCATTTGTAATTATTTATAGAAATTAAAAATGAGCAAAGGAGAGTATAAACTATGATTCATTTAGATTATCTATTAGTTATAGGAATATTACTTAGCATTTTACTCTTTCTTTTAGTTGGAGCCTTTTACTATAGTAAATCTAACCTTTTAAAAGGGAGTCAATATTTGGTTCTTAATAATACTTAGCGCTCTTTTGAGTTATTTATTATATCCTTTATATGAATTGACAGATTATAGAGAAGAATTTACGTCAATCGTTATAATCGCTGCGATAATCATTAAAATAATTATCAACTTATCTATATTTATGATAGCGGATAGAATAACAACAAAAATGGATTGCTAAATTATTATTAATTATATGGGTTGTTCTTGTTGAATGCTTGTATACTCCTATTCATTTATCATATATTGTTTTCTTGTGTGTTTCAGGTGGAATTGTTCTAATAGAACAGTTAAGGGGGAGAAGAAAGCCTATTTAGTTTAGATTCGTAATTACTCTTATAGCGCTCACCCTCGAAATATGATATACTATTCTAACGCGCATAATTCGTGCGCGATAGGAGGAAACACATTTAGATGTTAGAAAAATTTGAACAATTAATGATTAGCGAACCTGTTCTACGTGCGTTAAACGATATGGGCTTTGAAGAGCCTACGCCAATTCAACAGGAAGCTATCCCAGTAGCCATGAGCGGTAAAGACATGATCGGTCAAGCTCAAACAGGTACTGGTAAGACAGCGGCCTTTGGCCTACCTGTATTGGAACGCGTAGACGGCAGTAATCGTCACGTTCAAGTAGTGATTTTTGTCCCCTACACGCGAATTAGCTATTCAAGTAGCAGAAGAGCTTAATAAAATGGCTCAGTATACGGATATTACGGCATTACCTATCTATGGTGGCCAAGATATTAACCGTCAATTCCGTGCATTGAAAAAGAATCCGCAAATCATTGTTGCCACACCAGGCCGATTGATGGACCATATGGACCGCGGTTCTATTAAATTTGAAGACGTTAAGATTGTCGTTCTTGACGAAGCTGATGAAATGTTAAATATGGGCTTTGTAGATGACATCAACAAAATTTTTAGGGGCTATCCCAGAAGATCACCAAACATTGCTATTCTCTGCAACAATGCCTAAGGCGATTCGCGAGTTAGCAGAAACATACCTTACAGAGCCAACGTTGATTCGTATGAAACCTACGCAAGTAACGATGGATCTTATCGAACAATACTATATCGAGGTACAAGATCGTCAAAAAAATTTGATGTGTTGTGCCGTTTGTTCGACTTACAAGCACCAGAGCTGGCTATTATCTTTACACGTACAAAACGTCGTGTTGATGAAGTAACAGAAGCCCTTAAAAAACGTGGCTATATGGCGGAAGGTATCCATGGTGATTTATCACAACAAAAACGTGATAGTGTAATTCGTCAATTCCGAGAAGGTACAATTGACATTCTTGTAGCTACTGATGTGGCTGCTCGTGGCCTTGATATTTCCGGTGTATCTCATGTATATAACTATGATTTGCCACAAGATCCTGAAAGCTATACGCATCGCGTAGGTCGTACAGGCCGTGCAGGTAAGGCAGGCGAAGCCTATACATTTGTTATCCCTCGTGAAATTGAACACCTTCATGCTATTGAACGTTTAACGAAACGCAAAATTGCGAAGCGTCGTGCGCCGTCCTTAGGTGAAGTTTTGGAAGGCCAACAACGTATTGCTGTTGAAAGTTTAGTTGAAATGGCAGGCAATGTAGAAGAGTTGGCGCCATTTAAAGTAAGTGCTGAAGAGTTGCTGAATGATACTGATTCTGTTACATTGTTGGCAGCGGCTCTTAAGTTGTTAACTAAAGAACCAGATACAACACCTGTCAATATTACGGAAGAAAAACCTTTACGTGTACGTCGCCGCCGTGAAGGTGGTCGAGGTGATCGCCGTCGTCGTGATGGTGACCGTCGCAGAGATGGGGAACGCCGCCGTGACGGAAATCGTCGTCGTGAAGATCGTCCTCGTCGCAATCGCGATGAACGTAGAGGTGAGCGTCGTGATAGCCGTCGTGGTGAACGTCCTAAAGCAGACCGTAAACCACGTCATCAAGGTGAAGGATTTAAACCATATTTTAAAGACTAATTACAGTGTGAATTTGGTTTAATACAGAGCTTGAATACAGATTAATAGTAAATATGAGTTATGAGAAACGTGGATTGTATAAATCCACGTTTTTTATTGCTTAAAATCTACTGGAATGGTACAATAAATAATAATTATTGTTTGAAAATGGACGATAGAGTACCGATATGTTTCCAAGTGGAGAAAGGTAGATTATTATGGATATCGCACAAATTTTGCGAAGCGAAGGGTTTAAGGTAACTCCTCAACGAATTGCAATTTATGATGCTTTGCGTGGTCACCACAATCATCCAACGGCAGAGATGATTTATCATAGATTGCGTCCTATGCATCCAAGCATGAGTTTAGCAACAGTATACAAAACAATGGAAATTTTTGAAAAAATTGGCCTTGTTAAGGTATTGGAAGTAGGCGATGAACGAGCTCATTACGATTGGGATACGACTGCGCATGCTCACATTCGCTGTGTTCGTTGTAACAAAGTAGAAGATATGATGAATGTCGACCTTCATGCTATTTCCGATATTGCTGGAAAAGCTAGTGCTTATCAAATTACAGGACAACAAATTACATTCGAAGGCGTATGCCCAGAATGTGCAAAAAAAGAAAGTCACTAACAGATGCCCCCTGCGTATAAGATGCAGGGGGTTTTTGAGTAAAAATAGAGTGGAAAGGAAATTTAATGTTTATTATAGGTTCACATTTATCAATATCAAAAGGGTATTTACATATGGGAAAGGAAGCTACCAAAATTGGTGGCAATACATTCCAATACTTTACGCGCAATCCTCGTGGTGGTAGCATGCGTGCTCTCGATGTGGAGGATATGAATAGCCTTAGTGCGTATATGAAAGAACATAATTTTGGTACCTTGTTAGCCCATGCACCGTATACGTATAATCCATGTGCAGCAAAGGAAGATTTGCGTGACCTTTTGCAAAAAGCAATCCATGACAGAAGACTTTAGAGCGCATGGAATATTTGCCAGGCCAGATGTATAACTTTCATCCCGGCAGTCATGTAAAGCAAGGTGTTGACCAAGGCATCGAATACATCGTGGAGTGCTTGAATGAAATCTTATTCCCAGGCATGAAAACAACGGTTCTTTAGAGGTTATGGCTGGTAAGGGTACGGAAATTGGCTCTCGTTTTGAAGAAATTGCTCGTATTATTGACGGTGTAAAATTAAAAGAGTACATGGGTGTTTGTGTAGATACTTGCCATATTCACGAAGGTGGTTATGACATCGTTAATAATTTAGATGGTGTTATCGACGAGTTCGATCGTATTGTTGGTCTTGACCGTTTGAAAGCTATTCACTTGAATGATTCAAAAAATCCTATGGGGGCACATAAAGATCGTCATGAAAAAATTGGGGAAGGTCATATCGGTATCGATGCAATTGCCCGCATTGTAACACATCCTAAATTGACGAATTTGCCATTCTACTTGGAAACGCCAAATGAATTAGATGGTTATGCTAAAGAAATTGCTATGTTGCGCTCTATCGTAGAGAATCAATAATTAAGCAAAACTGTAAATTTAGTTATATAATAATTGGTATAAACTAAATTTATATAAGGTATAGGGAGAACTAGAAAGGGGGATGAAATGCGTTTTTTACATACTGCAGACTGGCATTTAGGGCGTATTTTTTATGGTCAGTATTTAACGGAAGACCAAGCTCATGTGTTGGAGCATCAGTTCTTTTCTATTTTGAAAGACGAAAAAATCGATGGCATATTGCTTGCAGGGGATGTATTTGATCGGGCGGTACCACCTATAGAAGCCATTGAATTATGGGATTCCATCATCACGCGTCTTGCTATGGATTATAAGATGCCACTCTTTGTAGTGAGTGGCAATCACGATGGGAGCAGAACGCCTTGAAGTGGGACGGTCTATGCTAGGGCCAATCTGGCATTCATATTTGGGGTTCACCTCATCACGCGTTACGTCCCTTTGAATTTGAAAGCTCCGATGGTAAGGTAGCCATTTGCCCCATGCCCTTTAGTGAGCCTCGTCGCATAAGTGATGCGTTAGGATTCAGCAAGAATGAATCAAAACTAGTGGATACAGATATGACCGAGGGTTCGCTGTTTACCTATGTAGATACTAACGAACAAGAAACGGATGCACTTAATTTGCATAATTATGACCAAATGTATCAGGCTTGGAGCGATTATTTACGAAATCAAGTGCCAAAGGGGATGCGTAGCATCGCCATTAGTCATGCCTTTGTGATGGGCGGTGAGGTCGGTGGTTCGGAACGAACATTGTCTGTAGGTGGTAGTGAACAGGTAAGTCCTCACGTTTTTAAGGACTTTCACTATACAGCCCTTGGCCATTTACATGGGACCTCAACGGATGGGGGCAGACTATATTCGCTATAGCGGATCGCCTTTAAAATATTCCTTTGATGAACATATGCAGAAGAAGTCTTTTACCATTATTGATATGGATACAAAAGGTAATGTAGATATTAGTACCATTCCTGTAGAGCCAAAGAGAGATGTAGTTATTTTAGAAGGTTATTTTTGAAGATTTACTAAATAATAAGGAATTACAGGCTAAGCATAAAGACGATTATGTGCAGGCTCGATTGCTCGATACGATGCCTATAATGGATGGGAATGGCTAAGTTGCGCCAAGTCTACAATCGTTGTATGACGATTGACCTAGTCGGTCGTGTGGCAGCGCCTATGGCTGATATGGGGGATGCAGTATTTTAAAGAGTTAAACGAGCGTGAACTATTTAATCAGTTTGCTGAAACCGTGTGGAAGAACCCCTTAACAGAGCGTGAGCAACAATATATCAACTCTGTATGGGATCGAATTTTAAAGGAGGACTAGATGAAGCCTATATCTTTAACTATAGAAGCCTTTGGTCCGTATCGAGATTCGGTTACCTTGGACTTTAGTGCGCTCCAAGACCATTCCATGTTCCTTATCTCTGGTCCCACGGGGGCAGGTAAAACATCTATATTAGACGCCATGGTATATGCCTTGTATGGCGAGCCAAGTGGAGAAGTGCGGAAAACAGATGCTATCCGCAGCGATTTTGCGGAACCTGAGCGCATGACACGTGTAGATTTTTCCTTTGCTATCGGAGATGCTCAATATCGTGTTGAAAGATTACCAAAACAGATGGTAGCCAAAAAACGCGGTACAGGTATGCGCGAACAGAACGCTAGTGCCATTGTCTATGAAATGAAAGCTGGTGAGTGGAAGGTTATCGCCACCTCTGCAGCTGCCATTCGCGATACGATTCAACGAATCATAGGTTTTCGGAAAGATCAATTTTTACAAGTGGTATTGTTGCCACAAGGGGAATTCCGGAAATTACTAGTAGCCTCCACTAGTGAGCGTGAAGAATTACTACATACTCTGTTTAGAACAGAGCTATACCGAAAATTACAAGAGGCCCTTAAAGCTGCTTATGATGAAGCGAAATCAGGTATAGAGGTAAATCTCACTAAACAAACGGCGTTGATGCAGTCTATTCCTCGCGATGAAGAGACTCCTGTGCTAACTGTCGAACATGTACGTGAACTGTTATCTAATCGAGTATCACATCGTGATGTACTTGTAGTAGAACGAGATAGGGCTGTTAATGAGGTAGAACAATTTAATGCCTTGCGTAAGGAGTGGGCCTTATATAATCAAGCGCAACAATCTCTTGTAGAGGCTACATCTAAATTGGACTTGGTAAAAGCTAAAGAACTTGAGCGCACACAATTGCGTGAAAAGGTTCAATTCCTCAATTCCTTATCTCCAGTTCATGCATTGTATCAACAATACATTGATAAACAGTCTAGTTTAACAACATTAAAACGGGCACTGTCCGATGCAGAAAAAAGTGTGGACACTGCTACTCAACATGAGACTAACTGTATAGAGGTTCATGAAGCTTTAGAATCTCAAGCTGAGACGATACAATCTAAGAGGACTACTTTGGCTCAACTCCAACAACAGTCTGAAAAGTTTGATGAGTTAGGATTGTTGAAAAAAAAGATGTCTACACTACGTGGTAATGTAAAGCAATTGGATAGTAAAAAGAGTGAAGCTGACCTAGAGATACAACGCCAGCTCATCAAACGGATAGAAGTAGATGTTGAGGGTTTACGTAAACGCTTTCAAGCGAATAGTACACTACTGGAGCAGGTTCCTGTTATTCAAGAACAGCTTAATTATGTGCACAGATATTCTGAGTTGGTAGAAGAAATTAGTCAGGTTCAAAAAGAAATCGACATTAAGGATGAGACCTTAGCAGCTCTTGATAAAACAGTGAAAGAGGCGAAGGTACATTTAGAGCGGCTAGAGCATTTAATGCAAGAAGGGCGTGCGTATGAACTGGTTCCTTTCGTGAAAGAAGATGAGCCTTGCCCAGTATGTGGATCTATAGAACATCCTCATTTAGCAACTAAGCCAGAATTATATCCTACTAAGGATGAGGTTGAAGCTGCTCGAGGCCTTCGTGATAAAGCGTTACAACAACAAGCGAATGAAGTTGGTCAAAGGGATGCGTTAGTGGGGCGGATGCATGAATTATCTAACCATATGGACGCACAAGTTTTGATTCTTCAGTCCTCTATAGATGGTTTTTCTAAGGAAAATTTTGCATCGCTTCAACAAGTTCTGTTATCTCAAATGGAACGATTCAAAACGTTACGTGGTGAATCTGAACAGCTAGGTAAGACTATTTCTGATGCGGAACGTAGGTTAAGCACCGCTAAGGATACGTTGGCTAAATCAGAACTTGCGCATAATGAATTGCTTAAAGCATTGCATGAACTAGAGATTAGTATCAGTTCTGTACAAGCAAAAATAGATTCCTTGTCAGAGTCGTTGCCTACTACGGATATAGAGTTGTGGCGTAATCAAGTGACATTCTTAGCATCAGAAATTAAGAGTATGATGCGCAGTTAACGTTGACTACAAAACAATTAGAGGAGGCTCGAGGGCAGCTAAGTGCTAAACGAGGTCGACTAGAAATCTTATCTTCTCAAGTAAAAGAAGAACAAAAGAATCTTGATTTTCTCCATGGGGAATATATACAGTCATTGCAATCTATATCGTTAAGTGAAATTGATTTTGTAGAAGCATTGAGTGACTTTAATGCGTTAGAGGATTTTAAATCTAAGTTATATGACTTGGAAGAGGCCTTTAGTACAGCACAAGCTGTATATGATGCGGCACTAAAGACTACGGAGACTGTGGTTAAACCTAGCGATACTGTTTCGGATGAAGTATATGATGCAGCGGTAGAATGTCGTGATACATTGGTGGGCCATTTAGCGGCTTGGGATAAAGAAACACAGCATATAGAAACTACACTTGCTTCACTAGAGGAAATTGAATCAGCTATGGGTGAGGCCCGAGAGAAGGTAGCCTTCTTAAGTCGATTGAATGATCTCGCTAATGGGGGGGAACAAGGTTTTAAAAATGTCACCTTTGAGCGCTATGTATTGGGGGCCATTTTAGATGAAGTTGTGTATGCAGCCAATTTACGTCTTCAAAAGATGAGCCGTAGCCGTTACTCTTTGGAGCGTTCAGACTATACCGGTGGCGGCCGTGGTAAGCAAGGCCTTGATTTGGCCGTAATGGACGCTTTCACAGGACAATCAAGGCCAGCGAACACCTTATCTGGTGGTGAAACGTTCTTAGCATCTATGGCCCTTGCATTAGGTCTAGCCGATGTTATCCAAAGTTATGCCGGTGGTATTCATATGGATACGATGTTTATTGATGAAGGGTTTGGTACACTTGACCCTGATACATTGGAGCTCGCTATGGAAACATTGGTACAACTACAATCATCGGGGCGCCTTATCGGCATGATCTCCCATGTACCTGAGTTAAAGACGCGGATACCTGCCCATTTAGAAGTCACACGTGGTGATGAAGGTAGTACGGCAAAATTTGTTATTAACTAGCTATAAATTTACAAAATGTGATACTATTAAAAGAGGATAATTCCTACAAAAACATACTGTATTTACATAAGGAGGTCCTATGAAGTTTTCATTTGCTCATAATAATATAAATGTTAAGGATCTTGATAAGAGTTTAGCCTTCTATAAAGAGGCTTTACTGCTTGAAGAAGCTCATCGCCTGGAAGATCCAAGTGGTGCATTTATACTTGTATATTTAAAAAGTCCATATACAGCACATGAATTAGAACTTACCTGGCTGCGCGATTGGGATCGCCCTTATAATTTAGGGGATAATGAATTCCACTTGGCATTTTATGTAGATGACTACGAAGCAGCTCTAAAAAAACATAAAGAGATGGGTGTTGTAGCCTATGAAATGCCGACATGGGTATTTATTTTATCGCTGATCCTGATGGATATTGGACAGAAATCATTCCGGCGGGTAAATATTAATGGAATATATGTTAACTCGTTTGGAGTGGTTGGTTGGTCCTGATAAAATCCAAACATTAAAGGATACATCTATTGCGCTCTTTGGTGTTGGTGGTGTCGGCGGTGGGGCCCTCGAGGCTCTAGTACGTGCTGGTGTAGGGCGCATCGTTATTATTGATGGTGATTCCATTGCACCCAGCAATTTAAATCGTCAAATGATTACGACACACGATACCATTGGAGAACGTAAGGTTGAGGTCGCAAAGGCGCGAGCTCTTTCCATTAATCCTGATGTAGTGATAGAAACTCACGATATTATGTATACTGAGGAGAACTATCCTGGATTTATTCAAAGCTTGAACGTTGATTATGTGATCGATGCCATTGATATGGTAACGGCAAAACTCAATATTATCGAGGTTTGCCAACGTGAAAGCATCCCTGTTATTTCCTGTATGGGCGGCGGTAATCGCTTTTACCCAGAGAAAACTTATGATTGCAGATATCAATAAGTCTCATACATGCCCGTTGGCACGCGTTATGCGCCGGGAACTCAAGAAACGGGGTATAAAAAAACAATTAGTTTTATTTTCTACAGAAAAACCGACAAAACCACAGTTCCGCGGCGAAGCAACGAGCCCAGGAACATGTAGTTTTGTGCCACCAGTGGCAGGTTTTATATTAGCAGCACATGTGTTGCGTACAATTTTGGAGGTACCTAAACAATGAAACAAGCAAAAATCCATATGGCTGACGGCGGCGATATCGTAATTGAATTATTTGATAAAGAAGCTCCTGGCACAGTACAAAACTTTGTAGACTTAATCAACAAAGGCTTCTACAACGGACTTCGCTTCCACCGTGTAATCCCTGGCTTCGTAGCACAAGGTGGTTGTCCTAATGGTAACGGTACAGGTGGCCCAGGCTATACAATTAAAGACGAATTAGTTGGTAATCCACATAAACATGAACGTGGTGCATTGTCCATGGCTCACCGTGGTCCTAACACTGGCGGCAGCCAATTCTTTATCGTATATGAACCACAACCTCATTTAGATGGTGTTCATACAGTATTTGGTAAAGTAATCGAAGGTATGGACGTAGTTGATGGTATCCACCAAGGTGCTATCATGGAAACTGTGGAAGTAATCGAAGGTTAATCTCATGAATGATGTATCTATTAAACATCCAGAATGGCTATATATCGATGTAAATGGTAAAAACATCATATGGGTATGACCAAGAGTGGTTCACTGATGAGTGGCAACGCTTGTCTGGTTGTGGTCCTACATCGGCATCACAAGTATTGGGCTATTCATTATTTAGGGATGGCTTATTAGATCTGGAAACCACATCCGATAAAACGCTAGCTTTAGAACGGATGAACTTAGTTTGGAAATATGTAAAGCCACGCTTTGGTGGTGGCGTATATAAAACACAATGGATGGAACGCGGTCTTACTCGTTTGCTCGAGGATAAAGGCTTATCTTATGATGTACATATGTTGAATGTGTCACCTTTTTCGGCATCTCGTATTGAAATAGACGCAGCAGCCCAATTTATTCATAATGGATTATCACAAGATGTTCCAGTAGCCTTTTTAAATCGTCACAAGGGGAAAGAAAAGGCCCTTTATACCTGGCATTGGGTTCCTATTTATAAGTTGTTTATAGATGGTGATGATATTCGTTGTGGCATTTTGATGAAGGAGAGATTCGTGATTTCTCTTTGGTTAATTGGTTGCAAGATACTATTCTTGGTGGTGGATTTTGTTATATAACCAAGAAATAAGTGTAGGGTTATAAGAGCGATGGTGAAAGCTGTCGCTCTACCTATATAGATAGGAGGCTATTATGAGTCAATGGATTACCGAGGAGCAAACTCCTCATTTACGCCTTAGTGCAGAGGCTGAAGAAGTACTATATTCTGGCGAATCTGAATTCCAAAAAATTGAAGTCTTTAAATCTAAAGAGTATGGCATGATGCTCGCTTTAGATGGTGTGTTCCAAACATCTGAACGAGAAGAGTTTATTTATCACGAAATGATGAGCCATGTTCCTTTATTTTTACATCCAAATCCTGAACGCGTATTGATTATCGGCGGTGGAGATGGGGGCGTAGCTAGAGAATGTGTACGCCATGATTGTGTAAAAGAAGTGACTATGGTAGAAATCGATGGTAAAGTTGTAGAGCTCGCTAAACAATACTTACCAACTATTGCGGAAGCAATGATTGAAAAACACCCTAAGTTAACTGTAAAAATTGGCGATGGTATTGGTTTTATGGCAGAAGCAGAAGATTATTATGATGTAATTATCGTAGATTGCTCTGATCCAATCGGTCCTGGTGAAGGTCTCTTTACTGAAGAGTTCTATAAGAATACATTGAAAGCCCTCAAGGCTGATGGTCTATTTGTACAACAAACAGAATCCCCTATGTTGCATCAACCGTTAGTGGAAAAAGTATTTGGTTATGTAAATAATCACTTCCCAATTGCTCGTCTATATACAGCTTTTATTCCATTGTATCCAGCAGGTATGCATTGCTTTACATTGGGATCCAAAACATTTGATCCATTAACATGGACTCCGAACCGTGAGCAAAACTTTGAAACTAAGTACTATAATAAAGAAATTCAAAAAGCTGCTTTTGCATTGCCAAATTTTGTAAAAAACTATTTGCCAAAAAAATAAATAGTATGTATAATAGGAAAGCACCATTCGTTAAAAATCTATTTAACGGTGGTACTTCCTTTTTATTAAGGATATATAAAAGGGTTTTGTATAAGAAGTATGCAACGAATTGACTTCAAAACTAAAAGGATAAATGAAGTTAAAAAAAGTTGTTGACACAAGCTTCTAAAACAGATATAATTCTCTTTGTTACGAAGACGATGTCTTCAGTACCTACAAGGTGGTGGGTATGGTGAAGCGGTTAACACGGCGGATTGTGGCTCCGTTACGCGTGGGTTCGATCCCCACTACTCACCCCATAACCTACACATCGTAATCACTGTAGGGGTGTCGCCAAGTGGTAAGGCAACGGACTTTGACTCCGTTATGCGCTGGTTCGATCCCAGCCACCCCTGCCAACATGACTCACTAGCTCAGTTGGCAGAGCACCTGACTTTTAATCAGGGTGTCCCGCGTTCGAGTCGCGGGTGAGTCACCCAAATTAAAACTCACAAACGAAAGTTTGTGAGTTTTCTATCTCTAATTTTAGGAAATTTGGTTATGATGGTAAGTATATTGTGGTAACACAGTTAGTCAAAATAAAACAAAACTTCTTAAAAAAGTGGTTGACGTTTTAAATGATGACTGATATACTTTAAAAAGTCGTTAGGACCGAGTAAGTTCTAATGTACAGATCTTTGAAAACTGAACAATGATAGGTAATCAATCATATGATTGAACATATGCCAGAGTGCGGGTTTTGACTAAGTCAAAACCAACCATAATTCAAAGTTACATACATGTAACGACAACAAATAATGAGCTATTCAAATAGCTTCAAGATATCTTGGAGAGTTTGATCCTGGCTCAGGACGAACGCTGGCGGCGTGCTTAACACATGCAAGTCGAACGAAGAGACTTGGAAGCTTGCTTCTAAGAATCTTAGTGGCGAACGGGTGAGTAACGCGTAATCAACCTGCCCTTCAGAGGGGGACAACAGTTGGAAACGACTGCTAATACCGCATACGATCCAATCTCGGCATCGAGGATGGATGAAAGGTGGCCTCTATTTATAAGCTATCACTGAAGGAGGGGATTGCGTCTGATTAGCTAGTTGGAGGGGTAACGGCCCACCAAGGCGATGATCAGTAGCCGGTCTGAGAGGATGAACGGCCACATTGGGACTGAGACACGGCCCAGACTCCTACGGGAGGCAGCAGTGGGGAATCTTCCGCAATGGACGAAAGTCTGACGGAGCAACGCCGCGTGAGTGATGACGGCCTTCGGGTTGTAAAGCTCTGTTAATCGGGACGAAAGGCCTTCTTGCAAATAGTTAGAAGGATTGACGGTACCGGAATAGAAAGCCACGGCTAACTACGTGCCAGCAGCCGCGGTAATACGTAGGTGGCAAGCGTTGTCCGGAATTATTGGGCGTAAAGCGCGCGCAGGCGGATCAGTCAGTCTGTCTTAAAAGTTCGGGGCTTAACCCCGTGATGGGATGGAAACTGCTGATCTAGAGTATCGGAGAGGAAAGTGGAATTCCTAGTGTAGCGGTGAAATGCGTAGATATTAGGAAGAACACCAGTGGCGAAGGCGACTTTCTGGACGAAAACTGACGCTGAGGCGCGAAAGCCAGGGGAGCGAACGGGATTAGATACCCCGGTAGTCCTGGCCGTAAACGATGGGTACTAGGTGTAGGAGGTATCGACCCCTTCTGTGCCGGAGTTAACGCAATAAGTACCCCGCCTGGGGAGTACGACCGCAAGGTTGAAACTCAAAGGAATTGACGGGGGCCCGCACAAGCGGTGGAGTATGTGGTTTAATTCGACGCAACGCGAAGAACCTTACCAGGTCTTGACATTGATGGACAGAACTAGAGATAGTTCCTCTTCTTCGGAAGCCAGAAAACAGGTGGTGCACGGTTGTCGTCAGCTCGTGTCGTGAGATGTTGGGTTAAGTCCCGCAACGAGCGCAACCCCTATCTTATGTTGCCAGCACTTCGGGTGGGAACTCATGAGAGACTGCCGCAGACAATGCGGAGGAAGGCGGGGATGACGTCAAATCATCATGCCCCTTATGACCTGGGCTACACACGTACTACAATGGGAGTTAATAGACGGAAGCGAGATCGCGAGATGGAGCAAACCCGAGAAACACTCTCTCAGTTCGGATCGTAGGCTGCAACTCGCCTACGTGAAGTCGGAATCGCTAGTAATCGCAGGTCAGCATACTGCGGTGAATACGTTCCCGGGCCTTGTACACACCGCCCGTCACACCACGAAAGTCGGAAGTGCCCAAAGCCGGTGGGGTAACCTTCGGGAGCCAGCCGTCTAAGGTAAAGTCGATGATTGGGGTGAAGTCGTAACAAGGTAGCCGTATCGGAAGGTGCGGCTGGATCACCTCCTTTCTAGGGAGACATACACTAGGCCAAGAGCTTAGATGTCACTTAGGTCGACACTTTGGCACCTAACATTGTTCGGTTTTGAGAGATCTGTAAAGACTCTCAAATCTACAGATATGGGCCTATAGCTCAGCTGGTTAGAGCGCACGCCTGATAAGCGTGAGGTCGGTGGTTCGAGTCCACCTAGGCCCACCAGTTGGCTCATATTACTTGAAATACACATTGTGTAGAGTACAGACAAAAAGAGCTAATTATAGGTACAACTTTAAAAAGATAACGGATTCTTCGGAATGGATTATCGAGAATAAAGCGTAACCACTCATGGGGGCGTAGCTCAGTTGGGAGAGCACCTGCCTTGCAAGCAGGGGGTCAGGAGTTCGAATCTCCTCGTCTCCACCATTTAGTATTTGACAGCCTGTCTGCCGTATACTAAAATTGTTTGTTCTTTGAAAACTGCATAGAAGATAATTATATATATTTGTAAGGTCATCTCTTAGAATTTCTAAGTAGGTTGACCCGAGCACATAGGAAATAATTCTCTGACTTAATGGTGACGTACATGTAAAATGTACGGCTACAAAATAAACGACAATGTATCTAATGCATGTCTAAAAATCAAATTGATTTTCGTCAGAATTTGATGAATATCGAGGCGTACCAATGAAGCGAAATCGCCGCGTATTTGTATACGCAAGATGAGCTGAATGCAGTACAACGAAGATAGTCGCAAATTATGGCGTAAAATAAGTAAAGATTTTAAGGGCGTACGGTGGATGCCTTGGCGATATCAGCCGAAGAAGGACGCGGTAAGCTGCGATAAGCTACGGAGAGGTGCAAGCAACCTTTGACCCGTAGATTTCCGAATGGGGGAACCCGGCAGTGGTTATGCACTGTCACCCATACCTTTGAGTATGAGGAGGGCACCTGGGGAACTGAAACATCTAATTACCCAGAGGAAGAGTAATCAAACGAGATTTTTCTTAGTAGCGGCGAGCGAACGGGAAAGAGGCCAAACCGGAGCGGGCAACCGCACCGGGGTTGAGGACAGTCATCAAGTGTAAATGAGGTAGAAGAATCATGCTGGAAAGCATAGCCGCAGAAGGTGAAAGCCCTGTAATCGAAACCTTGCATACATGGGACTGTATCCAGAGTACCACGAGACACGTGAAACCTTGTGGGAAGCAGGGGGGACCACCCTCCAAGCCAAAATACTGATATCGACCGATAGCGCATAGTACCGTGAGGGAAAGGTGAAAAGAACCCCTGGCGGGGAGTGAAAGAGAACCTGAAACCGTATGTCTACAAACAGTCGAAGTCTGTATATATATCAGGACGACGGCGTGCCTATTGAAGAATGAACCGACGAGTTACTGTTGCTAGCGAGGTTAAGTGGAAAACATGGAGCCGCAGCGAAAGCGAGTCTGAACAGGGCGTTCAGTTAGTAATAGTAGACCCGAAACCGTAGTGATCTATCCATGGCCAGGTTGAAGCACAGGTAAAATTGTGTGGAGGACCGAACTCGTGAGCGTTGAAAAGCTTTGGGATGAGTTGTGGATAGGGGTGAAATGCCAATCGAACACGGAGATAGCTGGTTCTCCCCGAAATAGCTTTAGGGCTAGCCTCGAGGTTGAGAGTATAGGCGGTAGAGCACTGATCGGGCTAGGGGCCATACCGGTTACCGAACCTAGTCAAACTACGAATGGCTATACTTATACTCGGGAGTCAGACAGTGAATGATAAGGTCCATTGTCAAGAGGGAAACAGCCCAGAACACCGACTAAGGTCCCAAATGTTACACTAAGTGGCGAAGGA